>JADMIO011437879.1_pt1 | contig 51310 bp, 46 predicted proteins | sample 8958161 | NCBI WGS metagenome assembly JADMIO01 (sample SAMN16585339, study PRJNA669376) | soil metagenome | isolation source: Crop rotation soil | place: USA: Cullars Rotation, Alabama | collected 2011 | reverse complement strand
ATGGCCGCATTGATGAGCGCCGTGATTATTTCAAGAGCACTTATGCTGCTGCCCGCTATTTAGCTTATTTGTACGATCTGTACCAGGATTGGTTACTGGTCATTGCAGCATATAATGGTGGCCCTGGCAAAGTTAATTCCGCCATTAAGAGAACGGGCAGCCGTAATTTTTGGGACTTACAGTATTATCTGCCAGCAGAGTCTCGCAACCATGTAAAGAAGTTTATTGCTACGCACTACATTATGGAAGGCGAAGGCGGATTGACAACGTTGACGAAAGATGAAACAGATAAATTGTATGCATCGAAACTCACATCGTCTTCTGGTGATGGTTCATTGGCAGTAGAAAGCTTAACCGGTAAATACACCGCTAAAGCTATTGCGCAAAACATTCAAATGAGCATGGAAGAGTTTAATAAGCTCAATCCCAATTTTGATAAGCAACTTTCGGCTAATGGCAACTACGATCTTCGGTTGTCCAATGATAAAATGGAACTGTTCAAGATGAACAAAATTCAAATCCTGCAGCAGTCTGTAGCAATGTTGTTGGGAACTGTAAAAGGTTAAAAGAAACTTCCACTTAAGGAGGAGTGCTGGCTATTCATTGGTCAGCACTTTTTTTATGGCTTCCGCTTTCAACATACATTCTTCCCATTCCTTTTCCGGATCGCTGTAGAAAGTAATTCCAGAGCCCACCTGGTAAGACAAATATTTTTTTGAAGCATTGTACATGATGCTTCGAATAACCACATTAAAATCAAAATTTCCGTTTGGGTTGATATAGCCAACCGACCCTGAGAAAATGCCTCTTGCCGATGGCTCGTATTCTTCTATCAATTGCATGACACGGTGTTTTGGCGCACCGGTCATAGAGCCCATTGGAAAAGTAGCGGCAATGATTTCAGAAAATAAAATGTCTTCTTTTAAATCACCGCTAATAGTTGAAACCATTTGATGCACTTGCGGAAAAGAATAAACACTGAATAGTTCTTCCACTTTCACAGATGACTCTTTGCAAATCTTCGTTAAATCGTTTCTCACCAAATCAACCACCATAACATTCTCCGCCCTTTCTTTTTGATTGTGATGTAAAAAATCTTTCAGCTTCTCGTCTTCACCTTTGTTTGATAGCATTCTTTTCATCGTTCCCTTCATGGGCTGCGAAAAAATTTTATTCTCCTTCTTCGCTAAAAATCTTTCGGGACTGGCACATAACAAAAACTTATCGTTCAAACGATAGAAAGCGGAGAAAGGATTGGGTGAAACTTCCATCAATTTTTGAAAAACAGTAAAAGGGTTGACAGAGACATCCACTGCATAGATCTCCTGGCAAAAATTAATTTCATAACAATCACCACGGTGAATATGTTCCTGCAGCAGTTTGATTTCTTGAATGTACTGTTCTTTGCTAAGAACAGATTGCGAATGAATGGAAGAAGTAAACCCATTCGATCCGTTTACTGATTGTTGCAGTATTTCTTCGAAAATTTTTTCAGGCTCTGCTCCGTGAATTATCAATATATCATTCTTGATTTCCAGAACAATTTGTGGCGAAAAGAAATAATAAGCCGGGAAACCAATTTTATCTTCTTTATCAGAAGAAAGATGATGCAAACTGTTTTTTAATTCGTATGACAAATGCCCAAACGTCCATTGTTTTTTCTTCAGGAAATCATCGGCTTCATTCATGTTATTGCCTTGCACAAATTCTTTTACTCCAACCCCAACTAAACATTCTGCATGCTGTGGTGAAATTGAATACTGTTGGTTATCTAAAAAACAAAAAATGCTGAACGGCTCTAACCAATTCAGCACTTGTTTTTTAAACTCCGTCAGGTTCGCAATGCGAAAGGAGCAGGACTTCAGTGTTTCTATCAATTAAAAGATTTAGAAATCTTCATCTTCTTCGTCAAAGCCGCTATCACCATAAAGGTCCATGTCGTTGAACTCTTCTTCTTCCACTTTAAAATCCTCTTCCTCTTCTTCTTCGGCCTTACCTTTCCCTTTTCTTGATTTGGGCAAATCAAATTCTTCGAAATCAGGATCCCAATCATCATCTTCACCTTCGCCTTCTTCATCTGTGTCATCCCCATCGTCGTCATCGTCATCATCTGCAGCTTTGCCTTTCGCTGACTTCTTTGGTTTTACATCTTCTTCATCCATATCAACATCATCATCTTCTTCTGCTTTTTTCTTCGATGGACGACCTTTGGCTTGCGCAACTAACGTATCTATTAAGGTTGTTCCGGAGAGGATTTCCTCGACTAAAATTTCTGCCATAACAAGTTTAATTATCGCTGTAAAATTTGGATAAGGAATTTAATTCGCCAAATTTTTAAAAAGATATTTTCTGCTTATATTTTCAGAATTTGATCCCGTCCTGGCCCATTGGAAATATATTTCACTTCCACACCCAATGACGCATTAATAAACTGAACATAATCTTTCATGGCCACAGGCAAATCGGCAACAGATTTTATCACAGAACTGTCCGTGTTCCAGCCTTTAAAAGTTTGATAGACTGGTTCAATTTTATTGTGCGTCATTTGAAAAGGAATTTCTTTCGATTCCGCACCATTTATTTTATACGAGGTGCAGATTTTCAGTTCCGGAAATGCGTCTAACACATCGGCCTTGGTCATCACAATTTGTGTGCAGCCATTCAGCATGCAAGCATATTGTAAGGCTACCAAGTCCATCCATCCGCAACGCCTTGGACGGCCTGTCGTTGCGCCAAATTCATTTCCAACTTTGCGCAACTTTTCTCCTGTTTCGTCTTCCAGTTCGGTGGGGAAAGGGCCACCACCCACACGGGTGCAATAGGCCTTGCTTACACCAATTACTTCTTTAATTTTTTGGGGAGCTACACCCAAGCCATTGCAAACGCCGGCGGAGATAGTATTGCTTGATGTGACAAACGGGAACGTTCCGAAATCAATGTCCAACATGCTTCCTTGCGCACCTTCTGCCAACACCTTTTTGCCTTCATTGATTTTATTGTTGATGAAATATTCGCCGTTAACAATGTTCAACGATTTTAAAAATTCAATGGCATCGAAAAATTCCTCTTCCCACTCGGTGATGTCTTCCGTAAAATTGTAATTGTCCAAAAGCTTCTGATGCTTTAAACGAAGCTTGATGTATTGGGTGGTAAAACTCTTATGCAACAAATCGCCTACACGCAAACCATTGCGGCCTGTTTTATCCATATAAGCAGGACCAATGCCTTTCAATGTAGAGCCAATTTTAGATTCGCCTTTAGCTTGTTCGGCCGCTTTGTCCAATGCCCGGTGTGTAGGAAGAATAAGGTGTGTGCGTTCAGCAATGAAAAGATTTTTTTTCAAATCAATGCCAAACGATGCAACGGTTTTTGCTTCCCTGCGCAACGTAACCGGGTCAAGTACAACGCCGTTGCCAATCAGGTTTACTGTTTGCTCGTGAAAGACCCCAGAAGGAATTTGATGCAACACTATTTTTTTATCGCCTACATACAATGTATGTCCTGCGTTTGGACCACCCTGAAAGCGGGCAATGATATCGTACTGCGAAGCAAAATAGTCAACAATCTTTCCTTTGCCTTCATCGCCCCATTGCAGCCCGAGAATAACATCTACCATAAATTTTTGTTTCTTTATTAGAAGGCGCAAAGATAAGGCGGCCTCCTATCCACCGAAGTAGAACTTAGGTGGAAGGAATTTTTTATTTCAACTACCTTTTCAGGTAATTTTTCTTTTGTATAGGTGAGGTGTCATTTTACATTGGAACCATTCTGCGCAAGATTATCAGGGTTCACTAAAATTAATTTTCCATTGGGTTCTTCTGCCGTCAGAATCATTCCCTGGCTTTCAATGCCACGCATTTTTCGTGGCGCTAAATTGGCAACGACAATCACTTGTTTGTTGATCAATTCTTCAGGAGAAAAATGTTGCGCAATACCCGAAACAATCGTTCTTTTTTCAAAACCCAAATCAACTTCCAACTTCAAAAGTTTATCAGCCTTTTGCACTTTTTCTGCGGTGGTAACGGTCCCGATGCGTAAGTCGAGTTTATCAAAATCGTCGTACTGAATTTGAGATTTGATGTTTGAAATTTGAGATTGTTCTGCGGCACTAACATTCTCTTCTTGGCCTGTTGTTGATTGCTGATTGCTCATTGTTTTTAATTTCTCAACCTGGTATTGCACTTCTGCGTCTTCTATTTTGCGGAATAATAATTCCGGTGCACGAAGTGAATAACCAACACTTAAAAGTTTTAATGAACCGCCGTTTTCCCATTCCAAGATCCTGTCCACGACTTTCATCAGGTGACACATTTTTTTTGCCGTGTTCGGAAGAAATGGGTTGATAAAAACAGCAAGGTTGGCGCAAAGCTGCAAACAAAGATGAAGGCAGTTATCTATTTCGGCCTGCGCCGTGACCTGTTCACTGTCATCTGTCAACTTTTTAGCTTTTATCCACGGTTCTTTTTCCTGCATGTATTTATTGCCTTTGCGAGCCAGGTCAATCACTTCAAATAAAGCATCACGGAACTTGTATTCCTCAATGAAAGTTTCAATTTTTTGTTTTGCAATTTTAATTTCTTCCATCAATGCCTTGTCTTTTTCATCAACAATGTCATTATGGAACTTTGGCACTTTGCCATTGGTCAATTTGTGCATTAACACAAATGTGCGATTGAAGAAATTGGCAAAGATGGCCACCAACTCTCCATTCACTGCATCTTGGAAACCTTTCCATGTAAACTCACTGTCTTTACTTTCGGGCAAGATGGTAGTTAAATAATAACGCAAAGCATCGGCCATTTGCGGGCCACCATTCTCTTTCTTTAAAAAATCATCAATATAATCCTGCATGTCAAGCTTCCAGTTCCGACTGGTACTCATTTTATCCCCTTCAAGGTTCATGAATTCATTTGCAGGCACATTATCGGGCAGAATATAATCGTGCAATTTCAACATCACCGGGAAGATGATGCAATGGAAAACAATGTTATCCTTTCCAACAAAATGAACAAGCTTTGTTTCTTTATCCAACCAATAAGGTTGCCAATCATTACCTGTGTTTATCGCCCATTGCTTTGTTGCCGAGATATAACCAATCGGTGCATCAAACCATACATACAAAACTTTTCCTTCTGCATCAGGCAAGGGAACTTTCACTCCCCAGTCCAAATCCCTTGTCACGGCTCTTGGCTGCAAACCCGCATCAATCCAGCTTTTGCATTGGCCCAATACATTCGTTTTCCAATCGGCTGCATGTTCTTTCAATATCCAGTTGCGCAACCAATCTTCGTGTTTATTCAAAGGCAAATACCAATGTCTTGTTTTTCTTTTTACCGGTGGCCTACCACTCAACGTACTGACCGGGTTAATCAATTCATCAGGGCTTAACGACGTTCCGCAACGTTCGCATTGATCACCGAAAGCATTTTCAAAACCACAGTTAGGACAAGTGCCTTTAATGTAACGATCAGCTAAAAAAGTTTGGGCTTCTTCATCGTAATACTGTTCGCTTTCTTTTATTTCCAGTTCGCCGCGATCATTTAAATAAGTAAAAAATTCCTGCGCTGCTTCGTGGTGAATTTTATTGGAAGTCCTGTCGTAGATGTCAAACGAAATAGAAAGGTCTTCGAAGTTTTGTTTAATGATATCGTGATATTTATCAATGATGGCCTGCGATGTTGTACCTTCTTTCATTGCCTGAATTGGAATAGCCGTTCCGTGTTCATCGCTGCCGCAGATAAAAACCACATCACGTTTTTGTGCTCTTAAGTAACGCACATAAATATCAGCCGGAATATAAGCTCCTGCCAGGTGGCCAATGTGCTTATGCCCATTTGCATACGGCAAAGCAGATGTGATCAAATATCGTTTGGCCCCGATGGAGGAACTTAGGTTTGATGATTCCTTATTACTGTTTGACATTTCTCTTTTTTACGTTTTTTATTTATGTACTGAGCTGCATTGCAATTATAATGCTTCTCTTGCGTCGCACTCTTGTACAGTGGTAATTCTATTCAGCACTTATTGAAACAATGCCTGCAAAAATAAGGCAGGTTATATAAGCGAGGGCTGTGCATTGCTCCCCCTTCTTCAGGTGAGAGCGGGGTAAAGTTGTTTTGAACTATTTTGTGCATTAAATTAGGTCTATGAAGATTCCGCCCTATTTACAAAAAGGCGATACCATCGGCATTGTTTCACCTGCCGGTTTTATGCCCGTTGAAAAAATGCAAACCTGCATTGAAACACTGGATGCGTGGGGTTTCAATGTGGAATTAGGCGCCACCACGCATAGCAACTCACCCAATTATTTTTCCGGCACAGATGAAGAAAGGTTGAATGACCTGCAACAAATGCTCGATAACAAAAAGATCAAAGCCATTCTTTGTGCCCGTGGCGGTTATGGTGTAAGTCGCATTATTGACAAATTGAGTTTCAAAAAATTTAAAAAACACCCCAAATGGATTGTTGGCTTCAGCGATATAACCGTGTTGCATTCACACTTGAACCGTAACTATAAAATTGCCTCTATTCATGCTTCCATGGCTGCAGCCTTTAATGATGAAGACCCGAGCAATCCTTATATACAATCCATCTGCAAAGCACTAATCGGGGAGAAAGCAACTTACCAGTGTGCATCAAATTCGTTTAACAAAGAAGGTGAAGCTAAAGGGCTATTGGTTGGCGGCAATCTTGCTTTGCTGGCACATTTAATTGGTACATCTTCCGAGATCAAAACAAAAAACAGGCTTCTATTTTTAGAAGATGTTGGTGAATACCTGTACAACATTGACCGCATGTTGCTGCAATTAAAGAGGGCTTGTAAGTTGAATAAATTAGCAGGGCTGATTATTGGCGGTTTCAGTGAAACAAAAGATACCGAACGGCCCTTTGGTAAAACGGCTTACGACATCATTCACGACCAGATAAAAAAGTTTGATTATCCAATTTGCTTCGGTTTCCCTGTCGGCCACGAAAAAGAAAATTATGCTTTGAAGATTGGTGTCGAATACCAATTAACCATTCAACACGATAACGTTTCTTTGACAGAAGAATAAGAAGACAAAAGGGTTGTTTACACAATAAACAACCCTTTTTCTTTAGAACCTTTTATCTTAATTAATAACGTGCAAAATATCCTCTCAATCGGTTTGAAAGATCGGATTGTATTTGACGGTATAATTCACTCATTATTTCATCTTCGCCTGGCGCATTGTAATTTTTATTGCGATTTAGCAAACTGCGGTCACTATCCGATAATGCTCTGTCATCGCCTGTATAAGAAGCAAATTCTGTTTGCCAGCGATGTTCACCGGTAAAGCGATCTGTCCATAAAATTCTTCCTTTCGGGTCCCTGATGGTTAAATACAAATCACCTTGAGAAACAAGTGTGCGACGGGTAGTGGTAATGGTTGCTTTAATGGTTGTGTATTGCTTCACAACCGAATCGGCTTTGTACACAATTTCTTTTGTTACCACTTCTTTGCTTACCTCTCTCTGGCTGCGTTCATCGTAAGGTTGGCCAATACGTACACGGCCCAAATTCATTTCCAATATTTGATCGGGTTCCAGGTTTTTGTTACGCAAATCCCATTCGCTGTAAAAACGTACAAAGTTGTCGTTCATGTTATAGGCCAGTGTACGCATAATGTCGTTTTGGAATTGCTCCAACTGGTAATTGCTATGATAGCTATAGCTGCCATAGTTTTGAATCGGCACCACCAAAACCTTTACCAGTGCTGCATTGTAAGCTTCATCACGTTTTCTTTTAACGTCATCGGTGTTTTGATAGCGCAAGGCATAACCGTATTCGTTGTACGCTTCACGATAGGCTTTTTTGGTGCCTTCATTCATCCATTTTTCCGCTTTGACAAGATGCACTTCTGCTGCTTTGTTGCGATAGGTTTGCACGTACTCATTGTAATTTGTGGGGTTAACAACATTAACAGCAGCTGGCGATTCATGAATGTTGTTGTACAAATCCTGTAGCTTATTGTACTCTTTTAAAATAGCTTCATAACGATTGTCGTTGCTGCTGCCCGATAAGTTTCGAATATTCGCTTCATGCTCGTTTACTGCATAGGTGTAAGCGCTTTTTACAAGGTCTTTTGTTTCGTTGTCGGTTGGGTCTTTCTGTAATTTTTTTACACCCAATTCAATGGCATCATCGTAATTGCCTTTGTCATAAGATTTGCTGGCTGTTTTGCAACTAATAAAAAAGAAAGAAGCAGCAATAAGAAGAGAGTAAAGTTTGATCATAGTTTAGGTTTTACTAGTAAGAAGCAAAATACTGCCCAAACGTTACAATCGAAATGTTATTTGAAAATTCGTTAACACTACACTGTTATTCCAACATCTTTATCTGCCCCGGATTATTTGCAGCAAATGCACTTAGCAACATGCGGATAACGCTGTTGTCTTTGTAAGGAGTGATGTATTCTTCAATCGCTTTTTGCGTGATGGTGTCAAAACTTTTAGGCAAGTAGCCCATTCCAAAAAAATTCCCTTGCACCACCATAATACACGACACTTCATCCTCCGTTAGACCTTTGTCCAACACAATATAAGAAGGACGTTTGGTGAGTGAGGCAATGGCGTGCAAAACTCTTTCGTTGTAAGCAGATGGTACTTCTTTTTTCTCGCAAGCACCAAAGCAATGTTCTTCCGTAATCCCTACACAAGCATCGTTACTGGTTTGCATAAAGCAAAGTTTCGGACAAAGCGAAAACTCTTTCATCAGCTTTCGCATCACGCCATGACCATCTACCTTGTAATGAAAGGTGTAAATAGGTGTTGTGTTTTTTCGCTTCTTTTCAATAGCCAATCGCATATAGCCGTTTTGGTCTTCGTACACAAAAATGCCAAACACTTCTTCAGGCTTTTTTTGCGATACATTGAATTCAGGCCATAAGCGCTTTATCTCTGTTGATTCTAAAATAGCAGCCATTAATTCTGTAGCTGTTTGTTGAAACGTAATGCTATGGATATTGCGCAGAAAATTTTGTTTCTGCTTGCTGTCGGAGTTGTTACTGAAATGCGAATTGACTCTTGAACGAATGTTCTTTGCCTTGCCTACATAAACTACTTTGCCCTTCTGGTCGTGAAAGTAGTACACACCGGGTGTATTAGGCAAAGCTGCAAATTGGTGCTTTGGCACATGAGGCGGCAAAATGGCTTCTTTTGAATTGCGATTAAGGCTCGCCTGCACAGCACCTTTTGCATCGTTATCTAAAATTTTTTTGAATAATACAACCGTTGCTGCAGCATCGCCACCGGCACGATGCCTGTTCTCTAATTCTATGCTTAGCGAGTTGCAAAGATTACCAAGACTGTAGGATGGAAACCCGGGAAAAACCTGTCTCGCCAAACGAACGGTGCAAAGCTTTTTTGCATTGAAGCTATAGCCGTAATGTTCCAAATGGCTCTTGATAAAAGAGTAATCGAAATTGACATTGTGCGCAACGAAAATATTTCCTTGCAGGAGAGTAAATACTTTTTCCGCCACTTCTTCAAAAGCTGGCGCAGTGGCTACCATTTCGTTGGTGATACCGGTGAAGGCTTGTATGTAACGTGGAATAACCTGGTTAGGGTTGATGAGTGTTTCGTATTGCTCAATAACACTCTCCCCATCAAAAATTTGAATAGAAATTTCGATGATGCCGTTTGCAGCCGCATAACCACCAGTCGTTTCAATATCTACAATTGCATAGGCCATAAGAAGTTTACAGTTTACCGTTCTCCGTTTACCATTTCAAATACAGTTACTTTGTTGGAAAGTAAATATAGCTGAGTAAAACTTTCAATCCTCAACGGTAAACTGTAAACTTTAAACGGTAAACTATTAAAGGGTAACGAAGTTCAAAATATTTTCGCCAATGCCGCAATCCTTTGACAAATATTTAATGTTCCGGAACCGGCTGGAAAAGGTCTATCGCCATATTAGCAAACAGGCAAGGCGGCAAGGCATTACCTGCTACCGTATCTACGACCACGACCTGCCTGAGTTTCCTTTCATTATTGAAATTTATGAAGGAAGATTATATGTTTCGGAATACAAGCGAAGGCATAACTTATCGGATGAAGAACATGAACAATGGATGGAAGAATGCATCAGCATCCTGAGTGAAATAATGGGGATAATGAAAGATAATGTGTTTCTAAAACTACGGCAACGCAAAGAAGGAAGATTAGGCCAGTACCAAAAATTAGCACAAGCGAAGAATGAGTTTGTGGTGCAGGAGGCTGGTCTGCAATTTATCGTGAACCTGAGCGATTACTTAGATACCGGTTTGTTTCTTGATCATCGCATTACAAGGCAAATGGTCCGTGAGCAGGCAAGAGATAAAAGGGTGCTGAATTTATTTTGTTATACCGGTTCATTCTCTGTTTATGCAGCAGCCGGTGGTGCAAGTAAGGTTGTATCGGTTGATCTTTCGAAAACCTATTTAGCGTGGACTGAAAAAAACATCCAATTAAATTTTACGGATTATAAAAGCCATGAAATCGTTCATGCTGATGTGTTGCAATATTTAAAGGGCTTGCCTGCCGAAAGCTTTGACTTAATTGTGTTGGACCCGCCTACCTTCAGCAACAGCAAACGAATGGAAGATATACTGGACATTCAACGAGACCATGTAGAATTAATTAATGATTGTTTGAAAATTCTGTCTAAAGCAGGACTATTGTATTTCAGCACCAACTATACAAAATTTGTATTGCAAAGCGAAAGGCTTCATGCATCTTCCATCAAAGACATCACCAAAACCACCACACCATTTGATTTTGCAGGCAAGTTAAAGCGACAATGTTTTCTTATCAAGAAATAAAACGCCCGCCAAAAGCGGGGCGCCTTCTCATGTGCAAACTTTCAAAATAACTTAATAAACGTAATTCAACGCAATTTGATCGTTTGATGTAAAAGGTCGGTTTACCTGGTCGCCTGTACAAGCCAGCATCCAGCTATTAGCATCGGGGCCGCTTGGCGTGCCAGGAATATAAACTGCACCAACACCGGAGTTGGTTTGTCCTTCGTTTTGTTTACGTCCACCACAACTGTAAGCACGGTTCATATAATCAGTGTGACGGAAGCCTATACAATGGCCAATTTCATGCGCCATTATAGATGCAATGTAATTCACATTGCTTGTGCTCGTACTGCCGTTGTACCAATAGGTGTTCATTTGGACCTGGTTATAGGGATCGCCGGCAGAATTGGGGAAGCCTGATGAACCCAGGGTGTTGCTGACTTGATAAAAAGCGACAACTGTAATGTTGCCAGATGTGCCGGTGGCTCGTTGGAAATTAATAGAAAGGCCTAGTGCATTGTACCGACGAATAGCTTCATCTAGTGCAGCAGAAAAAGCAGCCTGTGTAGCAGTATTGCTACTGTTTAATGCCACAGTGATTGTTGGGTGTTTGGTTGGGCTCACCATGTAGAAAGTATGATAATGTTCTTCGTTCGCAATCACCATATTTGGTGAAGTAGGTGATTCTTTCAATTGGTCATCGTTCATAAAAATGTCGCCTTCTACAAGGTAACCGCCGTCGACTTTTTGAACGCCGTCGGTACTAAAACCAAGATGTTGCAATTGTGAAAGTGTTTCCTGGGATACTTCGTTGCTTACGGCATCTTTTACATCTTTCTTACAAGAAGTCATCAATAATACAGCAGCGCAAACAACTGCAAATGGCTTGAATAATTTCTTCATGTGTGTGTTTTTGAGGTTAAGTTTTGAATGAAATTAAAAAATGAATTTAGGGAAATTTTTGAACTGTTAAAGAAAATTTAAAGGATAAGTTTTTTCTCTTAGCAACCAAAGCAAATTGTTTTTATTAATTTGCCGTAATGCTACGAAACCTGCTACCCGTGCTGCTTTCAGCCTTCTGCCTTCCGGTGTTTGCACAGGTAAAAGAGAAAAATTTACAAAAGCTTTCACCGGTTTTGCAATCAATATTAGTGGCGAACAAAAGCACAGATAGTATTACTGTTTCAATCGCCTCAATAAAACACCTCACTTTTAACCACGCCCTGCATCTTGTTGCTTCTTCTCCGTTTTTTGTTTTTGTAACAAAAATTTCAACAAGTGAATTAACTACGTTAGTGCAAGACAGCAATGTTATTTTTATCAACCCAATCAATGCACCAAAAGAAGAAGTCAATACCGGTGCTTCCGATCCTACGTTAAACCTTATCACTTATGCACAACATCAATTTTCGCAAGTGAAAGGTGATTCCATTTTCACTTCTGTAAAAGAACGTTTACTTGATACGACGGATATTGATCTAAAAGGAAGAGTCTTTCTGACCGGCCTCGAAAACAATACTATCACTGTTCATGCAAGCCTGATGGCAACAATTATAGCGGGTGCAGCCAATAGTTCTCCCTTAGCAAGAGGCGCCGCACCGGGAGCTTATGTGTCATCTTCCAGTTTCAACAATTTATTTCCTGATGCCGATTCAGTTTTTCGGAAGTATAAAATCTCGGAGCAAAATCATTCCTACGGAACGATCGTTGAAAACTTTTACGGCAATGAAGCCGTTGCTTATGACCAAACCGCTCTCAATAATCCTACGCTATTACATGTGTTTTCCGCAGGCAATTCAGGCGATGCGACCAATGCAACAGGGTCGTATGCCGGCATCAACAATTTGGCTAACCTTACAGGCAACTTCAAACAGGCGAAGAATATTATTACCGTGAGTGCAGTGGATTCTGCAGGGCAATTGTTATTGCTTTCTTCGAAGGGGCCCGCTTATGATGGAAGGATAAAGCCGGAATTGGTGGCCTATGGTGAAGATGGTAGTTCCGGAGCAGCAGCGTTGTCTTCCGGCGCCGCTATTATGGTGCAGGATATGTACAAACAATTACATGCGGGATTGATACCCTCCTCATCACTTGTAAAAGTAATCTTGTTAAACAGCGCAGATGATGCAGGAGAAAAATATCCAGATTATTCCTCCGGCTATGGAAACCTGAATGCTTACAAAGCATTGCAGACTGTTCGTGATAATCGTTATTTTGAAAACAATGTTGCGCAAAATGAAGTGAAGACATTTTCCATTGCTGTTCCGGCCAATGCATCGCAAGTAAAACTTACATTGGTCTGGAACGATTTGCCTGCTATACCCAATGCAACAAAAGCCCTGGTAAATGATTTAGATTTCGTTTTGAAATCATCCACCAATCAATCATGGTTGCCCTGGGTTTTAAACTCAAAGCCTGTTCGTGATTCATTGCTTCTACCGGCACAGCGAAAAGTGGACACGTTGAATAATGTTGAACAAATTTCAGTTGACAATCCGCTTGCCGGTACATACACCATCGAAGTAAAAGGCAGTCGTGTTGTCTCACCCAATCAATCTTTTGCTATCGCTTATCAAATTGATACGACCAATACATTTTACTGGACTTATCCAACTTCTTCAGACCAGTTGATTGCAGGAAAAACACAAACACTTCGGTGGCAAACGAATATTATAGGCAGTGGCAGGATAGATTATGCAACTAATAACAACAACTGGCGAACCATTGGCATTGTCAGCGACCTTGCAAAAAATTTGTTGAAATGGGTTGTGCCGGATACAGTTACCAATGCACGGTTACGGCTTGTTACTTCCTTTGCAATGTTTGTTTCGGACACATTTGCTATTAGTCCGCAACAAACATTGCAAGCAGGCTTTAATTGTGTTGATTCTTTTTTATTGTATTGGAATGCACTACCTGTAAACCGGTATCGCTTGTACGAGTTAGGCACGAAATACCTGCAACCCTTCGCTACCATTAGCAACACAAGTTTACTTCTTTTTAAATCGCAGCATCCCTCTATTTTCTACAGCGTAGCACCACTGATCAATGGGAAAGAAGGCATCAGAAGCAACACCGTTAATTATACAAGCCAGGGTGTTGGCTGCTACCTGCGAAGTTTCTTTTTGCAAACACAAACTGCAACTACCGCAACTTTCACAGCACAATTGGGAAGTTTGTACAATGTAGCAGAAGTAAGTTTTGAAAAATTTGCCATTGCAGGCATTACTGTTTTACAAACCATTACCAATCCGCAAACGACAATGTTTAGTTTCATTGATAGTTTTTTACATCCAGGCGAGAACCGCTACCGCTTAAAAATAAAATTAGCCAGCGGATTGATTGTTTATAGTTCAGTGGAAACGGTATATGCAGCAGATGAAACAAAGCCGGTAATATTTTATCCAAACCCAGCTTCGCAAAACAGTTATCTAAATGTAATTGTGAAAGAAGTTGGTCGTTACACCATCCAGTTTTTTGATGCCACCGGGAGATTGGTGAAGCAGCAATTATTAAATAGTTCTGTGACATTGATACCTGCTAACCTTTTTTCAAAGGGAATGTATTTAGTGAGAACAATTGACAAAGAAGAAAAGCCAAGCTCTCAAAAGCTGATCATTTATTAGGTCAAAATAAAAAAGGCGAACTAAGGTTCGCCTTCCAAATTTATTTGTTTGTCCTATGCAGTTTGCAACACGTTGTTCATGTTTCTTACAGCATCAGCCGATTTATTGAACATGGCTTGCTCGTCATCATTCAATTTGTAATCAACAATTTTTTCCCAGCCATTTTTTCCAATCACTACAGGTACACCCAAGCAAATATCATTTTGGCCATACTCTCCATTTAGTGCAACGCAACAAGAGAATAATTTCTTTTCATCGCGTACAATGCTTTCAACCAAAGCCGCCGTTGCTGCACCTGGCGCATACCATGCAGATGTACCAATTAGTTTTGTAAGTGTCGCACCACCTACCATTGTATCGGCAACAATCTTTTGTTGTTGCTCAGGGCTTAAAAATTCTGTTACCGGAACACTGTTCCAGGTAGCATAGCGGATCAAAGGAATCATGGTTGTATCACCATGTCCGCCAATCACAATACCATTTAAGTCGGCAGGAGAACATTGCAAGGCCTGGCTCAAATAAAATTTAAAACGGGAGCTATCTAAAGCCCCACCCATTCCAATGATTTTATTTTTATCTACACCACTTGTAGTCATGGTCAAATACGTCATCGTATCCATTGGGTTGCTTACCACAATGATGATGGCATCAGGAGAATGCTGTAAAATATTTTGTGTCACCCCTTTTACAATGTTGGCATTGGTACCAATCAACTCTTCACGAGTCATGCCCGGTTTGCGTGGCAAGCCAGATGTAATTACAACTACATCCGATCCTTTGGTTTGTGCATAGTCGTTGGTTACGCCTTTAATTTTTGTATCAAAGCCCAGTAAGGCGGCTGTCTGCATCATGTCAATGGCTTTTCCTTCGGAAAGGCCTTCTTTAATATCCAGCAGCACCAGTTCTTCGCAAAGTGCCGCACGGGCAATATTATCGGCAGTGGTTGCACCCACAGCACCAGCGCCTACAACAGTAACTTTCATTTGAAAAATGATTTTGGTATCTAAAAATATTTTGCGCAGCAAAAGTAGGGAAGAATGGGTTTGGGTTCGGAGTTTTTGTTTTCATTGCATAGGTTCGGGGAGAAAGAGAGAAATATTTTATGTTTCCATCTTCGGTAATTCTAATCAACTGCTGTTGCGTCGCACTCTTGTACAGTGTATCACTGTGCAGCAACGCACAATTATCCGGTTTGCTACAAACTTCTTTATTATCGGAATGACAAGAAAAAACCCAATCACGAAATATGATTGAGTTTAAAAGTTTTATTGGCCTCCATTCCTACTAACAACAAGGGATATTATTTCTTCATTCCCGGCATCATTCTTCCCATTGGCATTTTGTTCATCATTTTCATCATCTCCCGCATTTGCTCAAATTGCTTCATAAAGGCATTTACTTCACTAACATCCTTTCCACTTCCTTTGGCAATGCGTTTTCTCCTGCTGCCATCAATTTCATCAGGGTTGGCTCTTTCAAAAGGTGTCATTGAATTAATAATGGCTTCTACACCTTTGAATGCATCATCGCTAATGTCAATGTCCTTAATAGCTTTGCCAACACCGGGAATCATAGCCATCAGGTCTTTTAAATTACCCATGCGTTTGATTTGCTCTAACTGTTGTTTAAAGTCGGCAAAGTCAAATTGATTTTTGCGGATTTTCTTTTCGAGTTTACGGGCTTGCTCTTCATCAAATTGAGCCTGGGCTTTTTCAACAAGGGTTGTAATATCGCCCATGCCCAAAATACGCTGTGCCATCCGTTCGGGATAGAACACATCCAACGTATCCATCTTCTCACCACTGCTGATGAACTTAATGGGTTTGTCAACCGTGTATTTAATAGAAAGCGCTGCACCACCACGGGTATCACCATCCAACTTGGTTAACACAACACCACTAAAATCCAATCTGTCATTGAACGCCTTGGCAGTATTCACCGCATCTTGCCCCGTCATGCTATCCACTACAAATAATATCTCTTGTGGATTGACAGCGTTTTTAATATTTGCCACTTCTGTCATCATTGCCTCGTCAATAGCCAAACGACCGGCTGTATCTATGATGATAACATTTTTATTTTTCGAACGGGCTTCTTTGATGGCATTTTCCGCAATGTCAACAGGATTTTTATTTTCCAGTTCAAGATGAACTTCTACGCCAATTTGTTCACCCAACACCCGCAATTGTTCCATCGCCGCCGGACGGTAAACATCGGCTGCCACCAACATAGGAGAAAGCCTTCTTTGCTTTTTTAAATAGTTCGCCAGCTTTGCACTGAACGTTGTTTTGCCACTCCCTTGTAAACCGGCAATCAGAAATACGGCAGGTGCACCTTTGGCATTAATATCAACAGCTTCATCGCCCATTAAATGCACTAATTCATCTTTGACAATCTTCACCATCAATTGGCTGGGCGAGATGGCATTAATAACTTTTTCACCCGTTGCTTTGTCCTTTACTTTATCGGTGAATTCTTTGGCAATTTTATAGTTCACATCGGCGTCCACCAATGCACGGCGGATTTCTTTTACGGTAGTAGCAACGTTTAATTCGGTAATGCGGCCTTCACCTTTAAGGCTTTTAAATGCACCTTCTAATCTTTCTTGTAGTGAGTCGAACATAAATCACAAATTTCTTTTCGCTATTTAAAATGAAAAAGTGAACATAAAAATGCTCACTTTAGTAAGTTGTGCAAATATACTGAGGATGTAGGTTGTGTAAAGTTTATACGCCCAAATAACTCCTTAATATATCACCTTTTTGCGTGCTTCTTAATTTCAGAATCGCTTTGTCTTTGATTTGGCGAACCCGCTCTCTTGTGAGATTAAATCTTTCGCCGATGTCTTCCAAACTTAAGGGATGGTCCACGCCAATTCCAAAGAAGTAACAGATCACATCTTTCTGTCTTTCGGTGAGTGTTTGCAGCGAACGGTCAATCTCTGTTTTCAGGGATTGGTTGTACGCTAACTCCCCGTCAGTTTTTTCAGCGTTGGGATTTTCCAACACATCATACAAGGTGCTTTCTTCACCTTCGGAAAGCGGTGTGTCCATACTAATATGGCGGGAATTGATGCCGAGTGAAGACTCCACCTCATCAAGGTCCATCTGTAATAATTCCGCTAATTCTTCTGCCGAAGGCTCACGTTCAAACTCTTGTTCTAATTGACTGAATGCTTTGTGAATACGGTTGGTTAATCCAACTTTGTTCAGTGGCAAGCGAACAATACGGGCTTGTTCAGCAATGGCTTGCAGAATGGATTGACGGATCCACCACACAGCATAAGAAATGAATTTGAAACCTTTGGTTTCATCGAAACGCTGGGCGGCTTTAATTAAACCCAGGTTGCCTTCATTGATTAAATCTGGGAGAGAAAGTCCTTGGTTTTGATACTGCTTTGCCACCGATACCACAAAACGAAGGTTGGCCTTGGTTAAACGGTCCAATGCTAATTGATCGCCTTGTTTAATTAGTGTTGCTAAGCGGACTTCTTCTTCGGGGGAAATTAATTCGACCTTACCGATTTCTTGCAGGTACTTTTCGAGGCTTTGTGATTCACGATTGGTAATTGATTTCGTGATCTTTAGCTGACGCATACTCATAGGATTGATTTTGATTGGTTATTTTAAGATTGAATTTTCTCATTCAGTTTTGGTTGGCTAATCCCAAAATATCCATCACAATTTCTCGTTCACAGTGTAATTGGTTTTATTTATTACCGTTCCAAATTAGGGAATAAATCCATATGAAAAAATTTTTTTCGAATTTTTCTTTCTTATTGTCGGTGAATGGCCAAAAAAAATATTTTGACGCTTGTACTATTTTGTTATACTTGCAGCCCCTGACGGTCTATAATAATATAAAATGAGCAAAAAACAACTTTACACACTCGAGTACCCGGTGCGCTGCTCGCCTACAATTCTGTATGATTTCTTAGCCAATCCATCGGGCTTGCAAGAATGGTTTGCCGATAAGGTGGATGAACGTGATGGCATTTTTTATTTCTCCTGGAATGGTTCGGAAGAAGAAGCAAATGTGTTGGAAAAAGAAGAAGAAAAATTTATTCGCTTTCACTGGTCGCATGCACCGAAAGACGAATTTTTTGAATTTCGCATTGAGAAATCCGAGGTTACTAATCAAACAATTTTAGTGATTAAAGATTTTGCTGATAAAAAAGAAATCAAGGACCAAAGCATGTTGTGGGACCACCAGGTGAAAGATTTGTTTCACCGCTTAGGCAACTAATTCGGTCAATCGTTTCCAGCTTTCTACTAAAAGATTTGCTGCCGCATCCCATTCAGAAAGGGGCCACTGCGCAGCAATTTTTATGTATGCCTGTTGCAACAAAATTTCTTCGTATTCTTTTTTAGAAAGGTTGCTGATACTTGCATAATTCGATTCTTCAAAATGGTGTTGCCAAGGGTCTTTGTCAATGCCAATAAAATAGTTTTGGTTCGATAAAAATGTATAGGCACGAATAAGTTTCTCCGTATTGTTTTCTTTGTAGATGCCTGCCAACTGCAATGTGCTGCTAAAAAAATTTCCCCACCAAAACATGTTCCTGATAAAAAATAAATCTTTGCCTTTTGCTATTCTTGGATAATCCAATACGACGTAAGGCAATCCCAAATAATTTTCACCCTTTGAGATTTTAGGAGAAGAATGAAAGTTATTGTCCCTATTGTCACACATAATTTCATCTTGAACTTGCGTTAATAATTGTATGGTTTTTTGAATGATGTTATTTTTTGTTAAGATGATATCCGCATCGCAATACAGTGCCAACTCCGAAGGGGAAAGTGCTATTTTTGAACCTTGCATCGTTTAAAGATAATACGTGATTAAAAAATTAGACATTCTGTTGATAAGGGCTTTTATCGGTCCTTTTATTGCTACGTTTTTTATTACGTTGCTGGTGTTGGTAATGCAATTCTTTTGGCTGTACATTGATGATTTTGTCGGCAAGGGTTTAAGCATTGGCCTTATTGGGGAATTCATTGCTTATCAAAGTACCTCGTTGGTTCCGCTTGCATTACCGCTGGCACTATTGCTTTCTTCGTTAATGACCTTTGGTAATTTAGGTGAGAGTTATGAACTGGTGGCTATTAAATCGGCAGGAATTTCTTTGCTGCGTTTTATGCGGCCATTGTTTATTGTTAGTTTACTTATCAGCGGCGCTTCTTTTTTGTTTTCCAATTACATCATTCCCGTATCAAACCTGAAAACCCGTACCATGCTAACGGATATTGTTCACGCTAATCCTTCATTCGATTTGAAAGAAGGGGTGTTTTACGATAAGATTCCCGGCTTCACTATCAAGATTGGAAAGAAAGAAAAGAATGACAGTGTCATCAGAGACATCATCATTTACGAACAAAAGGATTTTTTGCAGGATAATTTTATTGTGGCCAGCGATGGCATTATGCGCATTGCGCCAAACAAACGTGATTTGGAATTTCATTTAAAAAATGGCTGGCGTTATGAAGAAAGAGGCAACCCAGGTACGCCCACTGAGTATATTCGATTAGGATTTAAAGAATACAAAAAGAGTTTTGATTTAAGCTCGTTTGGATTGCGGGAGCAAACACCTGACAGTGTAAACAGAAACAATGCACGGATGCTCAGCATGCGGCAATTAAATGTGGCCATTGACTCTATTAAAAAAGTCAATACTAAAATTGGTGATCATATTAAGGCTGAAGTATTATTATCAATGCGCATTACACAAAGCATTGACAGCAACTGGAAGGCAACCAATACAAAAATCAAAAAAGCTTCGTTTGATTCTTTTATACCGGACAGTGTAAGAATGGTTCTTTTGCAAAGAGCCAGTGGCAAAATTGCGTCTATGCGCTCAGCCAATGAGCTTAATCTTTCCGTTTACAAAGAGCAATCCCGCACACTGCGCCTTTATGAAATTGAGTGGCATAAAAAACTGGCTTTATCGCTTGCTTGTTCGCTGTTGTTTGTAATTGGTGCGCCATTGGGTTCTATCATTCGCAAAGGCGGAATTGGAACACCGATGGTTTTCGCTATTGCTTTTTTTATGGTGTTTTATTTTAGCAGCACATCGGGAGAAAAATTTGCCAAAGAAGGTTCGTGGGGCATGATACCCGGCATGTGGTTTTCGTTCATTATCTTATTGCCGGTTGGTATTTTTCTTACCTATAAAGCCATGCACGATTCGCAGGTGTTTAACAAAGATATTTATACTCGCTTCTTTATAAAATTATTTCGCGTCATTGGGTACAGAGCCACACAGTAATTGTGATGATCTTTTTCTTCGACACTATAAAATGAGTGGGAGATTACGTGACGTTGGGGCACAATGATTGTATAACTGAAAGTTATATTGCCGAACCTTATTCATTTCTTATTTAATTTTTTAAATTGTCCACATCCCATCAAAAACAAAGTGCCAGTAATTTGCGGTTGCAACGTACTGTTGCCATTGCTTCATCGCTCTTATTGATTGCCAAGTTTTGGGCTTATTATCTCACGCATTCTGTTTCTATTTTAACCGATGCCCTCGAGAGTATTGTGAATGTTGTGGCGGGATTTATCGGTTTATACAGCCTGTATGTTTCGGCAAAGCCAAAAGACATAGACCATCCTTATGGTCATGGTAAAGTAGAGTTTATATCGGCTGCTGTCGAGGGGACAATGGTATCCATTGCCGGTGTGTTAATTATTTACAATGCTGCAAAAAACTTAATCCGTCCCGTTGTCATTCATGAACTGGATGTTGGTATTTATTTGATTGCAGCAACGGCTGTTATTAATTGGCTACTGGGTTTCTTTTCTTTGCGTCAAGGAAGAAAACACAACTCTTTGGCATTGATTGCAAGTGGTAAGCATTTGCAAACCGATACCTATTCAACACTAGCTATTATTGTTGGATTGTTGCTGATTAAATTTACCGGTTATGGCTGGATTGATCCCGTAGTTGCTATTGGCTTTGGCTCCTTTATCATTTACACCGGTTATAAAATTTTGCGTGTTTCCTTAGCCGGCATTATGGATGAAGCTGATATGGAACTACTGGAGAAAATGGTGGATATTCTGGAAAAGAATCGTTCACAGAATTGGGTGGACTTACATAATCTTCGTGTTATTAAATACGGTAACGTATTGCATGTGGACTGTCACTTAACAGTGCCCTGGTACTTCAATATTAACCAGGCACACGAAGAAATTGAATCGTTGGGAAAATTAATCCGAAATAATTTTGGCGAGTCGTTGGAATTGTTTGTTCATAGCGATGCCTGCCGGTATTTTCAATGTAATATCTGTAAAAAAATGGATTGCCCCGTGCGGCAACACTCGTTTGAAGCAACTATTGAATGGAACCTGGAAAACGCTTTGCACGATGCGAAGCATGGATACAGCGATTTGAGAGGGGCGAGTGATGGATCATGAATTTTGTCGTCCTTTATCTTTGAACATCACAAGACAGTCGATAGAGTATTTTTTGCTAAAGATCATTCACAAAAATTCAACATGAAAACAAGAACAATCTGGAAAGGTGGAAAAGCCTATGATTCTTTCCTGGACGCTAATAATGCTAAAATTGAAATTGATTCGGAAAAAGGCTTTCGACCAAAAGCCCTGCTATTAAGTGGTCTGGCCGGATGCAGCGGGATTGATGTTGTAGAAATTTTAGAAAAGATGCGTGTTCCCTTTGCAGGATTGGAAATTGATGTAGCAACAGAGCAAACCGACGACCATCCCAAAGTTTTTAAAACAATTCATATTACCTACCGGGTGAAAACGGAAGAGATGTACCGTGACAAAATCAGGAAGGCAATTGACCTTTCATTGGAGAAATACTGCGGTGTGGCAGCCATGCTGCAAAAAAACTCTCCCATTATGTATGAAATTATTATTACAGAATAACCTTTAATTTTACGGCCTAAAATCAAAAAATATGAGTTTACGTTTAGGTGATACAGCCCCCAACTTCAAAGCCCAAACAACCGAAGGGGAAATAGATTTTTACGAATTCCTTGGCAATGGCTGGGGCATTCTGTTTTCACATCCTGCCGATTATACGCCGGTATGCACAACAGAATTAGGTAAAACAGCATTGTTGAAGGAAGAATTTGCTAAGCGCAATGTAAAGGTGTTAGCAGTTAGTGTTGATCCCCTGGATAAACATTTTGGCTGGCGCAACGACATTAATGAAACACAAAACTGTAACGTTGAGTTTCCCATCATTGCTGATGAAAACCGTGAGGTAGCAAATCTTTACGACATGATTCATCCCAATGCATCTGCTACAGCTACGGTGCGTTCATTGTATGTTATTGGCCCTGACAAGACGATTAAGTTAATGATCACATATCCTGCATCTACCGGCAGAAACTTCCAGGAAGTATTGCGTGTAGTGGATTCATTGCAACTAACGTCTAAACACAGCCTGGCAACGCCTGCCGATTGGAAGCAAGGCGACGATGCTATTGTTGTTCCTTCAGTTTCTACCGAAGATGCAATGAAGAAGTTTCCGAAGGGTGTAAAAGTTGTGAAGCCTTATTTGCGCTACACACCTATTCCGGATGAAAATCAGCAGAACTAATAAATTTTAAAATCGAAAGTGAAAGAGAACCTTTAAAGGCTCTCTTTTTTTGTGCCTTATTGTTTCTTTACTTGCTTGCCTAATTGGTTTAAAGTAGCTCGCAGATCTTTCGGTAGCGGCGCTTCTAAATTGTATTCTTCATCATTCATTCCTGTAAATTTCAGTTGTGCAGCATGCAAAGCAAGACGTGATAAAATCGGACGTTCTTCGTCCTCTCGTTGTGAAAGTTTATAGCCTCTTTTGATTTCGGAAATAAAAAGTTGTTTACCGTCCCCATACAACTCATCGCAGACAATGGGATGTCCAATATGTTTCATGTGCACCCGAATTTGGTGTGTACGTCCTGTAAGTATCCGGAACTGCATCCAAGAAAACAAACGATAATTATCTAAAACTTTGTATTCGGTGATTGATTCTTTTCCTTTCCGCCAAACCGTCATCAGCCCTTTCTTTGTTGGGTGTTCTGCAATGGGCTCGTTAATCACACCTTCATCTTCAGTGGGCTTTCCTAACACGAGTCCATAATAAATTTTGTTAGTCTCCCTATTCTCAAATTGCTGCGATAAATGTTTGTGCATTGGCTCATTCAAAGCGAATACAACAATACCACTTGTATTCCTGTCCAAGCGGTGCACTGTTAGCACTTCATTGAAGTTATTTTTCAGCAAGGTTTTTAAAGAAATATCTTTTCCTTCCCTGTCGGGTATTGTCAACAAACCAGAAGGCTTATTAATGGCAATTAAGTCTTCGTTTTGAAAAATGATATAGTCGTTTAATTTGAATGACATCCTAATTATTGGTTATTCGATTATTGGTTGCGTCTCTGCATTTAATAACTTAAAATAGTGGGAATATTCACTTACTAATCATCACTAATTACTTCTTGCCTTTGCCAAAGAATTTTAGATTTCTCACTTCTTTTTCAGTCAGAAAACGCCATTTGCCACGATTCACATTTTTTTTTGTCAAGCCGGCAAACACCACACGGTCCAAAACTTTTACGTCATAACCAAAATGTTCAAAAATGCGGCGGACAATGCGGTTGCGGCCACTGTGTATTTCAACTCCGATCTGCGTATGGTCTTTTATATCACTATAAGCCAGTGTATCTACATGGGCCATGCCATCTTCAAGAGGAACGCCTTTTAAGATAGCATCGAAATCATGCTTTGTAAGTGGCTTGTCCAACGTAACCGCATAAACCTTTTTTATTTCGCTGCTTGGGTGTGTAAGTTTTTGTGAGAGGTCACCATCGTTGGTAAGTAATAAAACACCAGTTGTATTTCTATCCAAACGACCTACGGGATAAAGACGCATAGGCGGGGCATTACGCAAAAGATCTAATACCGTTTTGCGTTGTTGTGGATCATCGGTGGTAGTGAGATAGTCTTTTGGTTTGTTCAGCAAAATGTAAACAAAATCTTTTACAGGTGCTATTTTTTTACCGGCGACTACCACGTTATCCGACACAGTGACTTTATGTGCAGGCTCTGTAATCAACTCGCCGTTTACTTTCACCTTGCCTCCTTTTACCAATTCAACAGCATCTCTACGTGAGCATACACCACTGTGCGCAATGTATTTGTTCAACGGCATTTGTTCGTTTGAGGTTTCGGGCTTGGTGTTTGAAGTTGTTTTCGCTGGCGCAGGCTTATCACCATGTTGTTGACGTGTTCTTTTTTGCGGTTGCTGTAAATTGTATTTTGGCGCCTGGATAGTTGCATCCTTGCCTGTTTTTTGAATTCCGAAATGGGAACGCTTGGCTGCTTTTGATTGTTTAATTTTTTCTTCTCTTTCTTTACGGGCTAACCTTTTTTCTTTACGGATCTCCTCTTTTTTGGCGCCTCCTTTTTTAGCATTACCCTTATAAAATTTTTCGAAGCCAGATGTTTTTTTCATGTGAAGGAATTGAGCTGTTTTACAACAGGATGAGTATTTATTTGGAAAGCTATGCAAAAATAAAGAAGGCCTCACGTTTGTGAGGCCTTGTAAGTTTGATTTTTATAGGGATTAAAGATTGGCATTTTTTTGATGCCTGTGTTTTCCTTTTAATTCTTCAAGCTTTTTTAATTGATCAGGGGTTAACAGAGCTTTGGTCTGCTCCATATGTTGCTTTGCCAATGTGCGAAATTGTTCCTTCTTTTGATCCTGTGTCAGGCTGTTATTAGATTGAATTGACTGTGCTTTTGTTCTGAATTCCTCAGAAAGACTTTTCATTCTTGTTTGCTGTTCCGGAGTAAGGTTCAGTTCTTTTTGAAAGGATGCTGTCCTGTCTCTGAAATGATCGCCTTTTTTGCCAAAACCTTTTTCACCATGTTCACCTTTATTTTTTTTCAATTCTTCTAATTGCGCCGGTGTTAATACAGCCCTGTATTGGTCTCTGTATTTCACTTGCAACTCCTTTCTTCTCTGTTTCATATCGGCGACGGTAATCTGATTATTCTTTTGTAATTCCTGCATCTCTTTTCTTTGTGCTTCCCGAATGCTTTGCAGCTTTGCTTTTTGATCGGCAGTAAGATTCAATTGCTGCATTGACATTTCTTGTCTGTCTCCGTGACGATGATCTTTTTCTTCTGTGTTTTGTGCTTGTGCAACACCAACAAACAATGCTATTGCCAGTGCGGTTGATAAGATTCTTTTCATAGTTTTTATTTCTTTATTTGTTCTTTAATAAGGACTTTCTACAGACCAATGAGGGAAAAAGAAGTTTAATAGCGTTAGGGGTTAATTAAGGTTAAGCGAAGGAATATTGGACAGATGGATAAGGAATAACGAATGTTGAAAGATATAACGGAGGTCTTACAATAGAGTTCAAGCATTTTGCTATTGAAAGAGAAGATAGAACAGAGGAATACTTCATCGTTCAATGTTCCTTGTTCGATGTTCTTCTGTTCGAAACTATCTTTACTATTGATGCATCAGTATTTTATTAAAACACCATGGCTGATCAGAAAATTATTTCCTGCATTTGTATGGAAACAGCCGGCTAAAGAAAAAGTTGTTTACCTCACTTTCGACGACGGTCCACATCCTGGTATAACTCCCTGGGTGCTGGCGGAACTAAAAAAATATAATGCAGCGGCAACTTTTTTTTGTGTTGGAAATAATGTGGTTCGGTTCCCTGACATCTATCAACGGGTATTAGCTGATGGCCATGCTGTTGGCAACCATACTTATCATCATTTAAACGGCTGGAAAACATCCTTGCTTCCTTATCTTGAAGATGTAGTAAAAGCAAGTTCTGTCATTGACAGTCATTTATTCAGGCCACCCTACGGCCGTATTAAAAGAAAACAGGCAAAGGCGTTGAAAAACATAATCAAAAAAAGCAATGTTAAAATTGTTATGTGGGACGTTCTAAGTGCCGATTTTGATAATTCCATTTCGCCGGAAACCTGCGCTGACAATGTTTTGAAGAATGTTGAACCGGGGTCAGTTGTGGTTTTCCACGACAGCGAGAAAGCCTTTCCAAATCTGAAATATTCTCTTCCTTTTGTGCTGGAAAATTTATCTAAAGCGGGATTTCGCTTTGAAAAACTAAGGTAAGCCTTAAAAAATTTGGGCCTGGGTAGAAACCCTGGCCCGTTTTTAATCCGTACCCTATGAAAACTGGTTTAAAGGTAAAAACTTTTTCCGAATTATCTCTATAAACTTTTTTATTATTTATCGTAAAGTAATTTGATGCACACTTCCATTAACCGTCAATGTGGCTTTGCTATCGCAGGTACCGTCGCCATAATCTAAAACACCAACCCAATTTGTATTTGCTGGTAAACCTTGTCTGACAGTTTTAATAATCCCTTTCGAAATCCAGCGGCAAGCATACTTTTTAATCAAAGGCTCGGTGATTTCCGAAGTCCAATTGATGATGATATTTTCCCGTTTTACTTTTCCGTGACCATTGCCGGTTATTTTAAAAATATCATCTAATGCAGTAGGCGTAACATTGCCTTCTGTTTGTGTAACTACGCGGGTTGTGCCCCATTGCTCATAATCACCATTTGTTTTCGTCAATTTACCATCTGTAACAGTAATAGTGAATTGACGTTGGGTAGACCCTGTAGCCGTTGTGTTGGTGATTTTATGAGTTCCTTCTACAGCTATATCATCAATCTTAAAATTGTCAAATGTTGTAGTGGCGGAGCTGCCTGGTTCAACTAAGCGACCGGTATAAACTGTTTTAATTTTACCAGAACGTATATGGCCATGACTATTGCAACTACTGCCAAAGTCCATCACAACTGTTTTGGGAAAAGTATTGGATTGCGTGGGAGTAATCGTTACTGTAACACAAAGCGGCACCGTATCAACTTTTTCAACGCGACCGCTTTCAAGCGTCATTGCCGTGCGCCCAAAAATTCCAACGCCTCCAACACCTAAATCGGTGTTCACACCCATCACATTATCAAATACATCGTCAAATGCAAATTCAGTTTCCGCTTCAGATTCGCCGGAGTAGGTTGCAGCTTGTTCTTCTTCCTGGGGAGACAGGGTATCGCTATTTTCCTTTTTACAGCCTGCAATGAGTAAAGCGGCGGCAAAACCAGCAGAAAGTAAACGAACGAGTAACATTTTCTTCATAACATTGGTTTTTGCGGAACTAAGAAGGCATTAAAGTAAGCAGGTTTAAAGCATTCTTAAAAATTTTTTAGCAGCTTTGGACCATGCAACCATTGTTGATTGATACACATGCTCATATTTATCTTTCGGAGTTTGACGAGGACAGAACTGCCATTCTAGAAAAGGCCTGGAGCGCCGGCGTAGGAGCTATCTATTTGCCAGCCATAGATTCTTCTACTCACCAGGCTATGTTTGATGCCGAAATTAAATATCCTGTTTGTAAAAGCATGATGGGGCTGCATCCCTGCTCGGTGAAAGAAGACTATGAGAAGGAATTAAATATTGTAAGACAACACCTGCAACAACGAAAATTTATTGCGATTGGCGAAATAGGGCTGGATTTTTACTGGGATAAAACGTTTACAGATCAACAATACAAAGTATTTCATTGGCAAATTGAACTGGCAATGGAATATGATTTACCCATCGTTATTCATTCACGCAACGCTACAGATGAATGTATTGAAGTGGTAAGCCGGCATTCGGGAGTCAGGGGAGTTTTTCATTGCTTTTCAGGTAATGAAACACAGGCAGAAAAGTTAATTGATTTAGGCTTTATGCTTGGCATCGGTGGCGTTGTAACATTTAAAAATGCCGGATTAGATAAAGTGGTGCAGGCGATTGGATTGTCAAACCTGGTATTGGAAACCGATGCGCCTTATTTAGCGCCTGTGCCTTATAGGGGGAAACGGAACGAGCCTTCCTACACTCGATTGGTGGCAGAAAAAATTGCTTTATTACTGAATACTTCCCTCGAAGAAGTTGCCAAGCTAACTACGCAAAATGCAGAAAAACTATTTGGGATAAAAGAGAACACTTAAATTTGCTGCCCTCTTTCAAGGAGAGTTGTCCGAGTGGTTGAAGGAGCACGCCTGGAAAGTGTGTATACCTCTAAAGGGTATCGAGGGTTCGAATCCCTCACTCTCCGCCTTAAGCCGATGCAAAAGCCTGCAAAATGTTGATTTACAGGCTTTTTTAAATTATAAATTCTGCAAATGGCTGCAAATGTCTCCGAAACTACACCAGGGTTTTGGTGTAGTTTCAGAGACATAAAAGTTTGCTCCTGAACCCCTGCATTGTTTTGCAGCAGCTTGCTTTCTTTTGCAAACCTGAAAGTGCTACACAGATAAGAGCTTTGTGATCGCAACCAAAAACAAAGCATATGTTAGCATTACTGAACATTCGATTTTCTTTTTTATTACGCACGACGTACAAAAATCCCGATGGCAAACACGCTATTATCCTCAGGGTCATTTATCGCGATGAGAGGAGAGACGTTTTCACCGGCTTATTTTCTTCAAAAGAAGAGTGGAACGCTAAAACAGTAAGACTGCACAAACTCACTAAAGCACATGGTGCAGTGAACGAAAATCTTGATCTAATTGAAAGAAAAGCCTTTGAAGTATTTGAGCAGATGAAGTACGGTGGCTTTTCATTTACCATCGATGAATTGATGGAGAAGATTAAAGGTGATGATGAAAAGCCGCAGCTGCTAATGGATTATTTGGAAGCCGAAAAAGAGCGAATTGCAAAAAGGATCGGTGTTGACATTACACCTGCCGCGTATGATAAGTACAGGCGCAGCGCGTCACACGTACAGCATTTTCTGCAAACCGAATTTAAAGTGAAGAATTACCCGCTTCCGCGCATTAGCAGTGATTTTCTTGAAAAGTATTTTCAGTACCTCAGGGCAACACGAAGCGTGTCACACAATGTAGCGGTTAAGTATCTCATTTTCTTTAAAACCATCCTTATGCCTGTAATAAAAAAAGGCATTATCAAAGACGATCCGTTTAAGGAAGTCAAATACCGGCAGAAAACCGTGCAAAAAGGATTTTTGACCAAAGATGAACTGGAGCAACTAAAAGAAGTGCAGCTATCAGGAGAACTAACCCGCATTCGAGATATTTTTCTCTTTGCTTGCTACACCGGTCTTGCTTACACGGATGTAAAGCAGCTTACTAGATTGCATATTTTTAAAGATGATGAGGAAAGCTACTACATTCGAAAGCCACGGCAAAAGACCGGACAGGAAAGCATTATACCGCTTCTGCCAGCTGCCATTAACATCTTAAAGAAGTACAGCCTAACGAATGATTTCCGTGACTTTGCGTGGAGAGTATCCACTAACCAAAAGATGAACCAGCGATTGAAGGCAATAGGTGAAAAAGCAGGCATCGCGCAGCCCATTCATATGCATCTGGCTCGTCACACGTTTGCTACAACCGTAACTCTATCGAACGGGGTACCCATAGAAACAGTAAGCCGAATGCTGGGGCATGCTTCTCTAAAGCAAACGCAACACTACGCCAAAATTATCGCCAGTAAGGTCAAAGATGATATGAAACGTCTAAAAGGGCTTTTCCAATAAAATGTGGATAACTTTTTCGGGTGTTGGTGCACGTTATCTTCAAAAATAACGTGGCAAAAAAACCTTTGTAATTCTTATAAAAATCAGAGAGTTATGTATATGAAAAAAACTAGTAAGCGTAAAGGTTATTCCGAATCGATTCGTAAGGGCAGCATCAGTGGAAAAAAGTTTTGGATTTGACATTTCAGCTCTTATAATTGCAGCATAACCAAAACTAATTATATGAGTAATCATACCCAATTCCACGAACAATTTCAGCAACTGTTTATGACAGTTACTGATTTAGCTGACAAGTTTGAACGCGGGTGCAGGCCTGCTGAAGAAACCATTATCGATGACGTAGAACTTTGCCATCGCTTAAATGTATCCAAACGCACTACCGCCACCTCGCGTTCCATGCGCCTGATCGAACATTCAATGATCAAAGGCAAGATCTACTATATCTACTCGGATGTTCTGACCTTCATTAAGAAACATTCAGTGGCAACCCTAGATAGATCGCTAAAGATTAAACTGAAAAGGAAAGATCATTCGTTATAGGAGCAAACCTTCAAAGTAACCCACAATAAGATGCTGTTGGTAATAAACAGCATCCTATAATTAAACAACTAAAAACAAACAACTAAAACATTAAAAGATGCAACACGAATTAACTTATTATGACGGTAGGGAATGTGAGCACTGTGGCGAGCCCATTGCTGATCAAGCGCACAAGCTACGAACACATTGCCGGCGAACAGAGGACGAAAACGGGATTATTCGTAATTGTAAAGACGACAAGAATAGCGAAAGTCGCAAGCTCGCAGAAGAACCATATCGCTGGCTAACAGCCCTGCAAAAACGAATGTTTGAAGCCTTGGAAAATTTGATTATTGCGTTTGGTGATACTGTCACCATTGAACAACTTAACCAGTATGGTGTGCAGTTAGATAAAGCCACAACCATGACCAGTCAGGAAGGCCTTTGGACATTTCACTTCCTCCACCATACGGTGGAACAACAATACAACCAAACCTATAAAATCAAAACTCAGCTTTATGTATTATGACAACCGTCCCTTTTTAGCCCAGCTCTCCGGCAACACCGCGGAGCTGCAGCAAGCTCTGAAAATGAAAAAGGTATACCTAAGTGTTATGCTACTCGCCGGTGCTGCTTTCTTGTACACTGTCGTTTTGTACCAACGACAACGGGTAATCGTGCTGCAACTCCAAAATAAGGAAGAACCGCAGCGCTGAACAGGGACAGCAAACCCTTTTCGATTAAGCCTTCCTAACGGAAAGGCTTAATCGTCGATTGTAAAGCCCATATTGAGCGGAGCAGTGGAACAAAGATAACGCTAAAAAAATTAGTAATTCTAGCAAGGTCTTGGTAACTTGTATTATAAACCCTGAATTATGAAACAAAAGAACAATAACCATCAGAAGGTAGACAACACAGGCAATGCCATTAAAAACCCTGATCATTGGAAAACAGGTGATGAAGAGATGACAGGAGCACAACGCTCTTACCTCAACACACTATCTGAAGAAGCAGGTGAAAAAGTGGAGGATGATTTATCCAAGGCAGAAGCAGCCAAGAAAATAGATGAACTCCAGCAGAAGACAGGAAGGGGCATTGACCATTAATGCACTTAGGAAAAAGGTGGTTCTTATAAGAGCCACCTTCACTTTTTATCCACAGCCAAAATCCTTGATAATTCTGCATTGTACGCTAATTCCAACGCTTCTTATCTACGTTTGTTACCATCCGTTACAGAGCCAAATTTTGCAGGCTCAATTTTTTAGCTAAATTTTGCTAATTAAATTAGCTAACTTCATGACCAACCAACCCTTTAAATTCTATGGTTATGTTGGAGATTTCGCTGTAAGTGATCACCCTATTTCGCTACTAATTGACCACCCTAAGTTGTATGCAAGAAGAAGGCATGCGGCGTTGTTTTCTGGTTGGTTAAAGTTAGCGGTTTAGTTATTTAGTTCGGTTTGTTTTTTCGTCCACTTTCTTCTCAACGATTCTCCTTTCAGTTCTACTCTTGCAGCATTGTGTACGATACGATCCATCACAGCATCGGCTACTGTTTTCTCGCCAATGACTATACCATTGTTTTACCGGCAGCTGCGAAGTAATGATGGTGGAGTGTTTGCCATGCCTGTCTTCAATGATCTCCAGCAGCGAGGCCCGACTGCTCCCGTCAAAAGGCTGTATACCAAAATCATCCAGGATTAAAAGATCCTGTTTTTCTATTTTCATTAGCTCTTTAATAGAAGAACCGTCTGCTTTAGCAATCTTTAGTTGGGTAAACAAACGAGTGGCATTGGCATAGAGTACCTTAAAGCCTTGTAGGCAGGCCTGATTACCAATGGCCGAAGCAAGAAAGCTTTTGCCAGTGCCCGTAGGTCCTGTAATGAGTACATTTTCTTTTGCTTTGATAAACTCACAATCAGCCAGGCGGTGTACGTGGTTTTTATCCAAGCCTCTGTCGGTGCTGTACTCCAGTTGTTCAATGGTGGCTTTGTAGCGGAAGCGGGCATTGCGAAGGCTTCGTTCAATCATTCTGTTGTGCCGGTCGTCCCACTCGCTGTCGACGAGCATGGCAATGAGTTCATCAGCAGTGAGTGATTCATTGGTGGAAGATTCCAGGCTGGTTTTAAACGCCCGGTGCATGCCGAGTAGACGCATGCGTCGCATCTTGTCCAGTGTGTCTGCGTTCATGGTTGATAGTTTTATAAATGAATAAACAAAACTTACTCATAATACTCAGCTCCGCGGATGTTGTGGTGTTGGGGCATGTCTACACTGTGCCCATCTTCTTCACTCTGCTGGTCCAGGTTCTTTTTCAGGATCTGCACGATAATGGGATAATTGTACACGCCATAGCTACGCTCTTCTGCAGGCATTGATAAGTCGTGCTGCACCGACTTTACGCACCAGAGTTAGAATACCAGAACACGACTTATAAGCCTGTTCGGGGTGTTGCTTGTGTTCAATGACGTGCATAACGTAAGCGGCAACATCTTCGTGAATCGCTCTTGCTTGTTCCAGGAACTTCTCCGGTGTCCAGTCGCTCAGGTAGCGGTGCGAAGAGGCCAGGTGTTCATTGAGTGTTGTGGAATGATACTTACGCAAATGGCGGTTGTGTGTGGCAATGCGTTCGTAGCGATAGTAAATCTCCACTCTTGCAGAAGTATACAGGATCTTGACTTTCTTTCCAATAAAACGGAAGGGCACACTGTAGTAATGCTTGTCCACATGCAGGCAGGCATGCCCGTTTTTCATCACCGTTACAATGACTTGTTGTTTGAACTCGTAGCGGTAAGCAGGGAGTGGTTTGAGTGTTTCTCTTTCCAGTTCCTCGAACTGAGAGCGCCTGCTATAATCCCTTCCCTTTAGTGGTGCATTGTTCAACACCTCCAGAGCTTCTTTAATAGCAGCATTAAGAGCGGGAAGCGAAGTATAGACTTCCTTGTTCACCATCATGTAAAGGCTGCGATAAATAATCTTCACCATACCTTCTACCAAGGCTTTGTCTTTGGGGCGATAGGCTCTGGCTGGTAATACCACGGTGGAGTAATGCTCAGAAAAATCCAAAAACGTCTCGTTGATCACCGGTTCATACCGACTGCTTTTGCTCACGGCAGAACGCAGGTTGTCGGGTACAATAGCTGCCGGCACGCCGCCATAGTAGTGAAGAGCGTTTTCACAGGCCCTGATAAAATCTTCCTTCTTTTGACTGTGTACCGCTTCTACATACGTCAGCTGACTGCAGCCCAGTACGGCTACAAAGACTTCTACATCTACAATCTCTCCACTATCCGTATCAAGGATGGAGAGTTTGTCGCCTGCAAAGTCAATATAGAGTTTATCACCAGCTTTATGTTCCAGGTGCATTGTGGGCTGCACCCGTTTTAAAAAGTAGCGGAAGTACTTGTAGAATTGTGTAATGCCATAGCCATGGGGATACTGCTTTTTGTACTGTTCAAACAGCAGTAGGATCGTTATGCCTTTGCGCTTGAGTTGTTTTTCCATCTCCGGCAGTAAGGCCTGCAACGCTTCGAAGCGTTCATCTTTTGCTACCGGTTCTACATAACCGAAAAGCTGTTCCAGTTCATGATCACTCATCTCACTGAGCTGAGAAAAGGTGAGTCGCTCCCGGTGGAACTTTTGAATATACTTCTTGACGGTGTTACGGGAAGACCCAGTCAGTTCGCTAATCTTTTTCTTGCTGGTGCCTTCGGTGTAGAGACGAAGAATTTGTCGGATCCTGCTCATAAGGATTGTTTTATTGGCCATGAGGAATGTGGGTTTTACTCCCAACATCCTCACTTTTTACCAGTAAAACAACCTCCATTATGCCCTGATCAACTGGTCAACATGAAGCGAAATGAGGTGGTCAATTTCCAGCGAAACACTACGGCCAACATCCAGCAAAACCAAGTGGTCAGGTTTAGCGGATTTTCCAGAATCATGTATTAATCCATTAAAATTTTTATTTTGTAAAATGCCAACTGTCCAAAAAATCAGACCTATACATCCGTTCGCTGCTCGAATGGCGCCTGAAATAGCGTTCAAAGCGTTAGAGGACTTACCAAAAAAATCAATTGTATTAGATCCTATGACTGGCTCTGGTACAGTACTTAGAACTATTTCAGAACAAGGCTATAATGGAATTGGAATTGATGTTGACCCGCTTTCAATACTCATGTCAAAGGCTTGGACCTCCAAGGTGAATGAAAACAATTTTCTAATTAGCGCCGACAAACTTTTAAGCGCGGCAAAGAAAACAAAATTGAATCAGGTCAGCTTGCCTTGGATAGACAAAGACTTCGAGACAAAAAAATTTATTGAGTTCTGGTTCGCGTCCATTCAAATTACTGAACTCAAAAAATTGAGTTATTTAATAAATACCTACAAAGGGCTGTATTCATCATTGTTTAAGATTGCACTTAGCCGGCTTATCATAACGAAGAGTAAGGGCGCGTCTTTAGCTGCAGATGTATCACATAGTCGTCCTCATAAAGTAAAAGAACAAAATGATTTCAAGGTATTTGAAGAATTCCATAACTCTTGCAGTAGAATAGCTAAACTGCTAAACTCCGAGAGCCTTCATGGAAAGATAAAGGTCGAAAAGGGAGATGCTAGACATTTGAAGTCGATAAAAAGTAATACTATCGATTCAATTATAACGTCTCCTCCTTACTTGAACGCTTTGGATTACATGCGTGGACATAAACTTTCTCTTGTGTGGCTTGGATACAGGATAGGAGACCTTGCGCTGATACGGGGAGAAAGCGTAGGGGCCGAAAAAGCTCCAGCGGTAAACGCCGATATTACTTTCGCAAAGCGCATATTTAAACACCTTCCGGAACTTGAAACTTTGCCCCCACGGAAGCAAAAGATGGTTCATAGATACACTTTAGACATGAACAATATTATACGTGAATCTTCACGGGTTCTAAAGAAGGATAGGAATGCCACATTTGTTATCGGTAATTCTAGTCTGCAAGGCGTGTATATACAAAATACCAAAATTGCAATGACTGCCGCAGCATACCATGGCTTGAAACTAATTGATTGCGTAGAAAGAGAGATTCCACAAAACAAGAGATACTTACCTCCGCCTAACAGCAAAAAAACATCTAGTCTCGATGCAAGGATGAGAACTGAATCGGTTCTAACATTTAAAAAATCGGGTAAATGAAAGCATCCCAAAAAGAATTAGAACAACATTCTCTAATAATCGCCAGAAACGACTTGGCACTTGCCAAGTTATTCGATGATTTAGGGGAACAAATAGTTACCGCACTAAAGAATTGGTACGGCAAAGTTGCTAATATGGATGAAGGGCTCATTCTTGAAGCCGTAAATGAAGCTTTTTGGGGGTATTATAAAAAACCTGAAACTTTTGACCCAGCCCTGAATACATTGCACCGGTTCTTAGAAATAGCTGCTGAAAGAGATTTGAAAAATATACTTGAGCGAGAAAAGAAACATCTTAACAGAAAAAAACTTCCTGAAAATGTAGAACTCGCGGAAAGTTTCTGGAATAGTATAAAAAGAGATAACCAACCTTCCGATGGAAATTTATTACAACGAGAAGCACTTAAAGAGATCGACACCGAACTTTCCAAACATTTCAAAACTCAAAGGGATATAGCGATTGCTAAATGCATATTGTTAGGCGAACGAAAAACAGAAATTTTTTCCAAATTGTTGAATATGGAATCGCTTGATCTTGTTGAACAAAAGAAACAAGTTAAAAAACACAAGGATAGGATTAAAGCAATATTAGATAGGCATGGTGTAGAGGAAAAAATCAAACAGATATTATTATGAACAATAAAATAAAGTTTCTGGAAGTAGCAAATAAAAAGGCGGCAGAAGATCCAGCTTTTATAGCATATTTTCTAACCAAATTCATGATAATAGAAAACACTTCTGAGTCAGCGATTATTCAATTATTGAATTGTTCAACCGAATCATTTTATAAGTTGGGATTATGCCAAGCGCCTAATGTTAATCTACCTGATTATTTAAATCGGATAAATATAATTTGTAGCTATGTTGGAATATCCGCTATCGAGTTAAATAAGATCATCAAAAGAGTCAACGCAATAATGCAACTAACTGGCGCACCAACAACTGACATCTCATATTTAATGGCGGCAAGAGACAAAAAAAAGAAAGACAAATAAACGGTGAGAATTACATCTCCATATATTGAAAGGATTGCTCAAGATTTTTGGAAACAAACGGCTCAACAATGGTCACCGCCTTATGATATTAATTGTGCGGTAAGTCTACTGCTACCTATCGACATAGTTTCTTTGTGTGAATTAAGTTTGGAAAAAGTTGACCAATGGTTAACTAAAAGAGGGATTAAAATACCCATTGACGTAAACGACCGGTATCTGCACGGGTTTGTATTAGTTTCGCGAGGCAATGGGTTCATCTTTATAAATGGAACAGATACAGAAGAAGAAAGAAGGTATACTGTAGCTCATGAGGTAAGTCATTTCATCCTTGATTATAAAATACTCAGAGACGAAGCTGTAAGAAAGTTGGGCATTATCGTTTTAGATGTTTTGGACGGTCTCCGAGAACCCACGGTTGAGGAACGTATAAGTGGGTTACTCAAAGATGTCATTGTGCGTCCCTTCACTCACCTTTTGGAAAAAGAAGGTGATGGATCATTTGAAAACAGTCGAGTTTTTGATTCTGAAAACAGGGCAGATACTTTAGCCTTGGAACTTCTCGCGCCACATGCTGAAATTACCCGTGCAATTTTGAAAGGAAGGAGAAAAATCAGCTTTTCAGCTTTCCATGAAGAATGTATTGACCTTCTTGTTAATAAATATAGGTTGCCATTATCGATAGCAGAGCAATATTCTAAACGCCTCGCTTATTCAGTAACTGGGGGGCCGTCGATCATTAATAAACTTGGGTTCTAGTGTCGAACTTTTAAGAGATTTATGGAATAGAATCCTATAACAGGATGCTTATGGATAATAAAAGACTATCCGATTCAGGATCACTATCGCCAGATGGAGAAGATCCATCGTTTATTGACGACTTCAAAAAAGCTTACGGAGAAGATTTTTCAACGGCCATCGATATCGATACATGGCGCATTGGAGAAAATTTGGCCGAGTTATATCCACTGATAGAAAAAGAATTGGTTCAAGCAAGGCAGGATGAAATAAAAACACATCAAGCTTTCCGAGACGTTGTTTTTCCGAAAATAAAGCAATTGGCAAGTGTACCACATGCTGGTTTACACGATGAGGTAAAAAGCGAAGAAATAATAGAAAAGGTTCATAAAGGTTTTCTATTTAACGGCTCAGTCACAGCTTGCGGAAGTGTAAGCTCGGTTTACAATTCAGTTCCTATCTCCATAACACAGATAGGCGTTTGCTTGGTAAATTATCAAGGTCAACACGGAAGTTACTCTCATCGCCTGTTTCGCAGAGATTTACGTTATAAGGGAGATGACCCAGTAAAAGAAGCAATTGATTTAATCGAAAGACGAAGAGGCGATGATGAAACAAATAATAGTCGGGAACGATTAAGCGAGATTGCTGTTCGCGGCATTAAGACGTACGCTGAGCGTTCAATTTTGCTCGAAAAATCAAATTCGAAATGGCTATTAGGTGCTGGCACACCGGTGCCCAATGAACTAATGAGAGGATTTTGGTCCAGCCGAAAGGAAATGAAAGAAAGGTCTATAACACTGATGCGTAAAATGATTTTAGATCACAAGCATTTTGTTTATGTGCAAGAGTGTGCCAGGAATCCGCAGCTATGGACGTTTGGTAATGCACTAAGGCCATTTGAATATTTGATCATCGATACAATAAAAGATGGATTAGAAAGACGATTGGAAACTGGAGGAATGAGAGGCGAATTTTTAGCAGACTATAAGAAAATGGTTGTGGATGTCGGCGATAAAGTAGCCATCGGAGTATATCGAGTATCTAAACATTCTGCACCTCAAATTTTCTATTGCCATGTAGATCACATTCAAATAGCTGCACTAGTTGCAATGGCAGACAGTGTGCTTCAATTGCACCTTGGTTCTCCCATGCTTCTAGACCTAGCTAATAATATATGCAAAACTGCTTTTGGCCAGTCAGACTTTGTTGCTACTATAGAACAAGCATACTCAAAGGCAGACATTATAGTGAATTAATCCCTTAAATATAATTTTATGAACAACGAAGTGAAACAGCCCGACGGCAAAGAAAATATATTAGCCATGCTTGATGAAGAAATAGAAAAAAATGGTGGAGAATGGGAAGAGGATACTAATTGTAAGGGTGCGGATGGAATGACCATGTTTGATGTTCCAGGCAGTCAAGATAATTTGATCACGGTATTACTTCCAAAGAAAAAGGTTCGCAACATTGGCGCCCATTCATTAGTTGAGATACGCAGTAGAACTAAAGAAAATGGCGGAGATGGAAGAATCTATCGGGGAATTGTAGTAGCAGGACCATTTCACGAACCTGACGGTATCAGAGCAGACGCTCACATGATGATTACTACAACCGTACACGGAGCTATTTTTATGCCTAACTATCATGGAAAGGTTCAGATTGAATTGCTGGGCGAAATGTATAACGACATACTTATGCCTCCAAGGTTTAGACCATTGCCAAACAGTCCCGTGTTTGTATTGAGTAAAGAGGAAACGGCAAAGGCTTTGAAGGTGGATGCAGATCCGGGTGTCACACTAGGTATGGCAATTGGGCATGATGATATTGAAGTCAAAATCCCATCTGATAAAAAAACAGTTCTTCCTCGACATATTGGTATTCTCGGCACTACTGGCGGTGGTAAGTCTACAACTATTTCCGGCTTGATGTCACAGTTTCAACAGAAAGCGATTGCAACAATTGTTATTGACACGGAGGGCGAATACACACATGTTGACAAGCCGACTACCAATGATAACATGAAGAAGCTACTGGAAAAAAGGGGAATGCAAGCAAGTGGAATTTCGAACATGCGGGTATTACATCTCATTGGCAAAGACACCAGAGCAGATAAAGAAAATACCTCCATTGATGCTTTTACCTTAAAATTTTCTTCTTTATCTCCTTATGCGGCTTCTGACATTTTAGGTTTAAATGAAGCCCAGTTTGGAAGGTTTTTCAAAGCGTATGATGCAGCGAAGCTAATTCTGAGGGATATAGGCATTTATCCTAAGAAGGGGGAGGAGAGAGAGGCTATTGAGCTTGATGAATTTGAAACTGGTTGGCCGAATATCACTTTATCAATATTAATTGATGTGGCAGGGATGATTCTGGATCGATTAAATGGCAAACCTCTAAATCCATTCAATAAAATTTTTAAAGAAAATCTTTCTAAAGTTGAACCGAGAATTAACGCAGTAGATACTAGCCACGAAATCAGTTGGGGAGCATTATTATCTAAATTATGGCAGCTCTCCAGAGCAAAGGTTTTTGACGACCCTGGTGCGCAAACAATTCCTTTTGACGAATTGATTAAACCGGGCACACTAACCATTGTTGACTTAAGCGATTCAGATTCAACAATTGTAAATAATATAGTTATTGCAAACTTGTTGAAGGGTGTTCAAAAAGCACAGGAGGATGCATACGAATTAGCACTGGAAAGAGGTGAATCACCAACGCCGGTTTCAATAATCATTGAAGAGGCGCATGAGTTTTTATCAAAAGAGCGAATCGGGAAAATGTCCAATCTTTTTCAGCAAGTTGCAAGAATCGCTCGCAGGGGGCGGAAACGATGGTTAGGTCTAGTTTTCGTTACTCAACTGCCGCAGCACTTACCTGACGAAGTACTTGGTTTAATCAACAGCTTTATTCTTCACAAAATAAGCGATGCCAATGTCGTTAGTCAATTGAAACGATCTATTGGAGGTGTAGACGCAAGTTTATGGAATAGATTACCAAACCTCGCTCCTGGACAAGCTATCGTAAGTACGCCAAGTTTATCACGGTCATTGCTGGTTGCAATTGATCCTTCTCCTTGTCAACTTTTGATGGTTGATTAAAAAAATAATTGGCTAAGTGTCGAACTTAAAACTGATCCCTGGAATAGAATATTGATAAAAGGAACTTTGAAAACTAATAAAGTTCCAGGGAGAATGCTTTCACTCTCTGTTCTTTGAAAGCACGATAAATATTTATTGTTATGCCAGTTGGTAGAACAGCAAAAACGGGCGAGATCTGCCCAGAAAGCGGTGTGTGGCAAGTAGTAGGTACTCCGAGTACAACAGCTCCTATCGCTCATGGTAACCGCATGCCTCCCTATGATGGCAAAGCCGTTACATGGAAGCTAATTCGGTTAGCTTAACATCTCAAGCTGCTTCTAACGTATAGAAGCAGCTTTTTTTAGTTAAACATTTAACTCATGACCAACAATATTGACTCTAACGAAATTTATAACGACGTAACTATTGAGGACATTAAGAAATGCGAAGGTTTTGAAAACATATCGGATGAATTAGCACAACAGATAGCTGACGCTATTAGGGTATATACGGAGATTATTTATAGATGTTACATTGATGAAAGTTTCCGGAGCAGCAAGCCGACAACAATAGTAAATAGGTAGTAAATTAAGTGCATGACCTCTGTTTAGGCATTCTATGTCAATCGAGATCATTGTAATAAAAAAAAATTTAATATACATTTAGCGGGAAAAGGTTTTAATACAATAAACCATTAACATGCCAACACCAACTGCAATTCCGAGACATCTGCTTTCTAAGTCCACTTTTATGCGCGGTTGCCAATGCACAAAAAGTCTTTGGTTACATAAATACATGCCCGATGAAAGAGATGAATTGTCCGATGCCCAATCTGCTATCTTCTTGAGAGGGACAGACATAGGCTTATTAGCAAGAGATGTTTTCCCAGGCGGCGTTGATGCTAGGCCAGTTGATGCTTTCCATTATCAGCAATCGGTAGCTGACACGATGGATTATATAGCTAAAGGACATACAATTATTTACGAAGCTGCCTTTCAATATGAGGCCATCTTGGCGGCACTAGATATATTGGTGCAACAAAACGGCAAATGGTACGGCTATGAAGTAAAAAGCAGTACAAAGGTGAAAGAGCCCTTCATTCAAGATGCTGCTTTGCAATATTATGTAATTACTAATTCTGGATTACCCTTGGAGGACATCTTCATTGTGTACATCAATAATGAGTATGTTCGAAAGGGAGCTTTAGAATTAGAGAAACTGTTTGCAAGATCATCCGTCAAGGAAGAAGCACTTCAGCTTCAGGCTGCCATTGCATCGAAAGCAATTGAACTAAAAGAAGTAATTTCTCTAATCAACATGCCGCAAATACCTATTGGCGACCAATGCTCAAAACCTTATACCTGTGATTTTTATTCTTTCTGCCGGAAAGACATTGCAGAAGAAGAGGGGGATGAAGAAACAGAGTATATAGACAAAAAAGAGATCGTGCAGTTCTTAGCCCAGCTAAGATACCCCTTGTATTTCATGGATTTTGAAACCTACATGCTGGCAGTTCCTGGCCACGATGGACATTGGCCCTATAGGCAAGTACCGTTTCAGTATTCTGTACACAAACAATCAGCAAAAGACCGCCATCTAGAACACTGTTGTTTTTTAGCTGAAAACGATTGTGACCCATGCCCTGAGTTTCTAAAAAATTTAATAAAGGCCGTAGGTGAAGAAGGCTCTGTAATTGTATATAATAGAACGTTTGAAAATAGCCGCTTAAATGAATTAAAGGATGACTATCCGGAATTTTACGATGCTATTGAAGGCATTCAATCTCGCATAATTGATCTAATGACACCGTTCCGCAAACGTTATTACTACCTGCCTTCAATGCAGGGATCCTATTCTATAAAATCTGTTTTACCCGCATTAGTACCAGAGATGAGTTATGATGAATTGGCAATTGCAAATGGAGGTGATGCCAGTGCAGCTTTTTACAACTTAAGATTTGAAACAGACCAGGGAAAAATAAATGCGACAAGACAAGATTTATTAGACTACTGTTATTTGGATACCTTGGCGATGGTGAAAATTTTAGAAAAGTTACAATCAATTGTTTAATGGAACTATCCTATTTCGGAAATTTAAAATGGTCGCAGATAACTAGGGACGAAAGGTTCTTTTGTGCCGAACTTTATTTCTTTTACAAACAAAAGCCCGACAGATTGGTTGAACTGATGTATCGCACAGGAACTGTCGTTTGCCTGACTGAGCAAGACATTTATGAAAGATGGTCAATTGCATATGAAGCGTGTTTTTTTCGAGACTTCGTTTTTCATTTAAATAAAAGCAGAAGCGAACGGCTTTCCATTAAAGAGTTTAGTCAAAAGAGGACCTTTGATCTTTGTCTGTTTTCTGAAAATAAAATCATTGTAGTTGAGGCCAAGGTTCAACAAGCTTTTGATCCGAAACAAATGAGGGAATTTGAAAACGATCAACACCTCCTTGAAAAACTGAGGGCTTATACAACATTGCCAGAAGTTCACCTGGTAGCACTGGCTTCAGATAAATATTTCCACAATGTGCTTAAGTTTGGAAAATCAGGTATTCCTGCTTTGTTCGCGAACAACTATTTTACCTGGAAAGATGTTTTTACCGATTCCAAAGAAGAAATTTTTTTTACAGCAAACGAACTTTATAAAAAATAATGGCTACACATAAATTATCACTTCCTCGTCTCGAAACTTTTTTAGAAGAAGCTTGTGAAAGTCTCCCTAGTAATTTGGACGCATCGAAGTATAAAGAGTACATTATTGCAATATTTTTTCTGAAAACAATTTGAAAGAACGTTTAAATGATAAAAGAACAAACGTATAACATTGCTGCAGGCATGCGCCTTTCAATAAGGGAAGAGGATTTCCTGGTGACGCATGTTGAAAAGGAAATTATCGAAACAGAAGGAATTAGTGAGTTGGTGAAAGGAATGCGTTTCACATTCGATTTGAGTTTGGAAGAATATGAAGTGATCAAACCAGAGGCCACTAAACTGGTGGCCGACAAATCAAATGGTTACCGAAAGACAAAGCTTTTCATTGAAACTATTCTTCGTAATTCCTCCTCTTATTCTGAAGGTATCGAAATTGCAAATAAGGCGGCCATCACCTCCAGTAATTACCAATTTGTTCCAACCATTAAGGCCTTATCATTACCTAAGCCGCGAATCCTGATTGCTGACGCTGTGGGACTCGGTAAAACAATTGAAGTAGGTATTTTTCTTGCTGAAATGATCAGGCGGGGAAAAGGGCAGCGTATATTGGTGGTTACACCGAAATCTATTCTTGCACAGTTTCAACAAGAGATATGGGCTCGTTTCTCTGTACCGTTAGTCCGCTTGGATAGCCAGGGTGTTGCCAGGATTAGCACAATTATTCCGAGTAATAAGAATCCATTTGATTATTATGACAAGGTGATTATTTCGATAGATACGCTGAAAAACAATGGTAAGTTTCGACATTACCTTGAAAAGATCGAATGGGATGTGGTAGTTATAGACGAGTGTCATACGGTTGCCAACTCTTCTAGCGACAGAGGCGCATTGGCAAAGTTTCTTTCTCAGCGAACGGAAGCTTTGGTACTTACTTCAGCTACTCCACACAACGGAAAGAAGAAGAACTTTGCCAGCCTAATAAACTTGCTCGATCCAACAGCCATAACTTACGATGGAAGCTTTGATGCGGAAGACATCAAGCCATTGCATGTCCGCAGGTTCAAAAAAGATGTAGAAAAGGAAGTAGGTGATAATTTCAAGGACCGGATCACACAGAGCTATCATGCAATACTTTTTCCTGAAGAGGAAACATTGATCGAAAAATTTCAATCCGCTAAAGAAAACGCTTTTAAAAAAGCTAAAGGAAATTTGAATGATAGTGCATTGTTATTTTCAATTGGTTTGTTTAAATCTTATCTGTCTTCTCCTGAAGCGTGTTTGCAAACAGTTATTAATAGGTTAGACAAAGAGACAGATGAAGAACTAATAAGTGAGTTATTGAAGCCCTTGCAAAAAAGTCTTGAGAATATAATACAAACAAAACGAGATGGTAAGTTGGCAGAGCTGATCAAACAATTACAAAAGCAAGGGTGGAAAGGACGACAATCGGATGATCGTATTATCATATTTACTGAAAGACGAAAAACACTTATCTATCTCGAGAGGGAACTGAAAGCGGCTTTCAATATTGATCCTGCTAACATCGTGTTATTCCATGGCGGCTTATCAGATATTGATCAGCAAAATATTATCGAAGACTTTTCTAAAGAAAGCAGCAAAATCCGTTTGTTCCTAACAACCGATGCTGGTAGCCAAGGCGTAAACCTCCACTACCATTGCCACAAAATGTTCAACTACGATATTCCGTGGTCCATCATTACACTGGAACAACGGAATGGCCGTATTGACAGGTTTGGACAAAAAGAAACGCCCTTTATTTTTTATATCATCGCAAAGTCCGATAACGAAGACATAAAAGATGATTTCAGGATACTTGATAAGCTCAAGGAAAAAGAAGAGGAAGTGTATAAAGCGCTTGGAGACGCGGCATCCATATGGCGATTATACGATGCTCAAAAAGAAGAAAAGTTGGTAACTAAAGCGTTGGTAACCGGTGACATTTCTCTTTTGGACAAAAAACAAAAGGAAGATGAAATAGATTGGGACGACTTCTATAATGTTGCAGAGGAGAAAGCCATCATAGAAAACCATCCTTCACCCAAGTCCTTAGGTTCCTTTTATAAAAGTGATTTTGATTATTACTGTAGCGCAGTAGAGGAGTTAATAGCAGAAGATATTCCTTTAAAGGAGAGTATAATTGTAGATAAAAAAGACCAGCTGATAGAGTTTGTGCAAACAGAAGAACTGGTTGGCAAACGAGACGGAGGTCCCGGCGTTCTGTACGATTTGCCTTCGGAAGCTTTTCCTGATAAAAGAGACACCTTTAAGCTAACCTGTAATAAGGATGTGGTAGAATCTTCTATAGTGAAAGCCAGGAAGCGCAATGACGGCTGGCCTTCGCATCAGCTATTGTACGACTTGCATCCGATAGCCAAATGGTTGCAGTATAAAGTCCTGGCACGTATCGACAAAGGGAATGCACCTGTAGCAAGACTGCGCCACCAGATTCCAAATCAATCTGCCTGGTTTGTTTTTCAGGGGATCACATCAAATGGTAAAGGGCAACCTGTCTTATCTAAGGCATTTGTAGTAGGAAAATCTTTCACCAACCAGCCGGTTGGCAATATGGAAAATTTCGATGACTATGTAAAACATTTCCGCTTGTTCGACGGACTCCCTACTGTAGAAATTGAAATAGAACATTTGGAACTGCTTCAATCAAAACTGCCTGAAGTAGTAACAAGTGCTATGAAAATGTACAAGCTTGACCTGCAAGGAAATCTCGCAGATGAAATTGAAGACAAGCTAAAAGAATATGAAGCAAAACTGAACAATTGGCTGCAAAACTCGGAACGGCAACTAACATTAAACTTCGGTGGAGAAGACATAAGCAACCGGCATGCAGATAGGCGTAAAAGAGACATTGAGTATTTACATAAAGAGACCCAGGAATTTTACCAATCTTATTTTCAATTGGAGAATGAACCTTACCTGCGTTTATTAGCCGTTTTTTATAACCTGTAACCTAACAAGAACAATGATTCGATTTATTGAAAATATAGGTGATTACTATTCACAGCATTTTTTCGATGACGGCTTTCCGAAGAGGGTATTTGACAAGGCAGGCTATGTAACTCAAAAAAAAGACAGCGATAACAAGGATGTACTCAATCATCTTACAGAAATCAATGCGCTGGTAACACCGCTTCGAGAAAAATATTTTCGATTTAAAAATGACCTTCTCAATATCCAGCGTCCAAAAGATAAAGTAAAGCGTACGCACGATTTTCATACAGAAGTATTGAAAGTGCTTGGTTATCCTACGGAGCTGGCCGGATACCAGGCGCTTGTTCATTTGGATGATGACAAAGTCATTCCTGTTAGATATAAGTTCAATAAAGGCAATAAACCTTACCTCTTCATCATGGAGATGAAAGCCATAGTACGGGAAGGTGACAATCAACCGGAAGGTATTTACGAGCAAACCTGGATGAAGGAAGATTGGGAAAAGGTTTATCCGCCAGATTGGAAAGAAATGGCATTAAAGCCAGATGTCATTAAAGATGCTTTGTCAGAAATGTTTTTGCTTCCCGAAGAGGACCGGCCTGTGTATGTCATTATGATGGCTGGTGCCAAAATCTTTTTAATCCATTATGAAAAGTGGAAGTATGACAGTTATCTACTCTTCGATCTCGAGGAATTATTTACAGAAACACAGCTAGCAGTTAACAAAGATTACCTGTCCCTATTTTATGCTTTGCTGGCAAGTGAAAATTTTTTAGGAAACACGGACAGCCTACTTAACTCACTAGACGAAGATGCACACAAGGCGGCGTATGGTGTAACACAAAATTTGAAGAAGGCCGTTATTTATGCTGTAGAAAATCTGGCAAATGAAGCGATATGGTATAAATTGAAACAGGCAAAGACCATTGAAGAAAAAGATACCATCGAAAAACTAATGGCCAGCGAGGCCTTTGCCCGTGAACTCAAAGACGAATGTCTGTCGATGGTGTATCGGCTTCTTTTTCTTTTTTATGCTGAAGCAAGGGAAGACCTGGAGATACTGCCGGTAAAAGATCCTGTTTATCAAAAAGGCTACAGTCTCGAAATGCTTCGAGATCTGGAGTTTGTTCACCTGGGCACTTCATCTAAAGATGGTTATTTCTTCTGCATCAGTTTATGGAAGTTGTTTGATTATCTACACAAAGGTGTAAAGACGGCCAACGGTTTTGAAATGAAGCCGCTTGATTCACCGTTGTTTGATAATGCTGAATTAAAACACCTCACTGGTGTACAATTCAGAAATATAATTCTGCAACAAATAATCAAGCGTTTATCGTTGAGCGAACAAAGCCGCAATAGCCGTAGGGGCAGAATTTCATATAGCAACCTAGGAATTAACCAACTGGGTAGCGTATACGAAAGTTTGCTGGCCTATAGCGGTTTCTTTGCTGCTGAAAAATTAATCGAAGTAAAAGCTGCGGATGACCCTGAGGGTAAAGAAGGCACTTACTTGGTGCCGTTAAGTCGCAGAGACGACTTTAAAGAAGAGGAAATCTTAAAAAATCCCGAAAACCCGGCTCTCGATAAAGAAATACCTAAAGGATATTTTGTCTATAGATTGAATGGTCGTGATCGGAAAAAGTCGGCCTCATACTATACTCCGGAAGTGCTTACGCAAACCACGGTAAAGTATACGCTGAAAGGAATACTGGACAAGCTGAAAGAGCGGCAGGAAAAAGGGGAAGACTGTGCAGACGAAATATTGGGCTTGAAAATACTTGAGCCTGCTATGGGTGCTGCCGCCTTTCACAACGAAGTAATAAACCAATTAGCCGATGCCTACCTGGAGCTAAAGGAAGCCGAAGAAGTAAAGAGGGGAAGAAAACGAATAGTACCGGGTGAATACAATGACGAACTGCAAAAAGTAAAAGCCTACATAGCGACCAACAATGTGTATGGGGTTGACTTAAACCCTACCGCAGTGGAGCTCGGTAAGTTAAGCCTGTGGCTCAACTGTATGCACCGCAATATGGAAACACCCTTTTTTGCACACCGGCTGGGCGTAGGTAATGCGGTGGTAGGGTGTTGGCTGAAGGTATATGATGAAAAAGATGTGGTAGTGGAATACCCAACCAATGGTACAACGAAACAACGCAGCACACCCATAGCTAAAGCGTGGTGGACGAAAGCGCCGGAAAGAGTAGCCTGGAATAGCAAGGGAATATTGAGCCGGAAGTCCAACCAATTCTACCACTTTTTACTGCCTGATGAAAACATGCTTGCCTCTGCCGGTATAGGACTGATAAAAGAAGAACTGACCGATGCACAAAAGAAAGCCATTGCCGACTGGAAAAAGGAAATAAAGCAACCACTAACCAAAGCAGAATGTGCCAGGCTGGAAAAGCTTTGCAAGGTAATAGACACCTTGCTGGAAGAACATTATAAACAGATAAAAGGCATTATAAAAGATACGACCAGTGTATATGCTGTGTACGGACAGCAGGCGCCACAGATCGCCATAAGAGGTTACAACGAAAAAGAGCGGTTAGCTGAAAGCCGGAATGTCCGCAGTGCGCCATACTACAAACTGCGCATGGTAATGGACTACTGGTGCAGCCTGTGGTTTTGGGATGCGCGCAAAATAGTTGACTTACCAAGTAGGACTGAATGGTACAATGAGGTGGAAAAGCTTTTAGGCATCGACCTTACTAGATTAGGTGAAAATGCCAGTGCCAATGAAATTATAGACAATCTAAAGAAGCACGCCGGTGATACCTCTACATTATATGCTAACAAAAGCCGGTTAGGCACAGTAGAAGTCTTACGCAATCAACACCGCTTTTTTCACAATGAGCTGGAATTTGTAGAAGTGTTTAAAGAGAATGGAGGGTTTGATGTGATTGTCGGTAATCCGCCTTGGATAAAACTCCAATTTGAAGAGAAAGATATTGTATGCGAACTGTATCCAGAGGCGGAAATTCGTGATTTTGCAGCTCCCGAGATTTCGACATTACGAAACGAATTCTTTCAAGATATGAAATTGAAAGAATTCTATTTATCGGAATTTATAGGTAATGAGAGCACATCATCATTTTTGAATTCTTTTCAGAACTATCCATTGTTAGATGGACAGCAAACAAACCTATACAAATGTGTTATTGAAAATGGGTTTCAACTGGTCTCTGAAAAGGGATATTTTGGAATATTGCATCCAGAAGGGGTTTATGATGATCCTAACGGAGCACCATTGCGAAAGGAAATTTATCATAGGTTGCTATTTAGATTTCATTTCAGGAATGAACTTAAATTATTTCCTGAAGTAGGCAATAGGAAAAAGTATTGTTCTCAAGTATATGGAAGGCGAAGAAGTGAAATAAATTTTTTTAATATAAGTACACTTTTTCATCCTAAAACAATTGAATCATGTTTCAGCGATGAGTATGCTGGTGAAAACGATGGAGAAAAACTTCAAAAAGGTGGCTCCTTCATTTGGAATACTAAAGGAAATCGGAAAAGGATAATTAACTATACTTATGACAAACTTTTAGTTTCTGCAAAAGCGATAAATAACACAACAGACATCTATAGCTCTAAACTCACCAATCTATTTGTTGATCCTCTAATTGGAGTTTTTGATAAGTTCAGTAGAGTTAAAGGCGCTGTGAATTCCGTTAAACACAAAAGCTCCGTGTGTTGGGATGAAACAGGTGCAGTTAAAGCCAGGATAATAAAAAGAGAGACTAAGTTTCCAGCACCTAATTCGTATGAACTAATTCTTAATGGGCCCCATTTTTATGTTGCCACCCCTTTTTATCAGACACCAAGATCTATTTGTAACACGCATAAAGCTTATGAGACAATAGACTTGCTAAGAATTGATGAAGACTTCCTGCCAAGAACGAACTTTGTTCCAGTGTTAAATTCCGAAAAGTTCGGTTCACTCGTGAAATTCGGAGATAAACACTGGCTTGATTTATATAAGCTTTGCTTCAGTAGAAGACTGAACTTGGAAGGGGAAAGAACCTTGCAACCATCTATTTTCTTTCCCGGTGTTTCTCATGTTCATCCTGTCATCTCAGTAGTTTTCGATAATGAGCTTCACTTACTAAAATTTGCGGCACTTTGTAGTTCAATACTGTATGATTTTTACGTGAAATCTTTAGGTGGAAGTGACTTCACAAGCGGCGTGGTCGCCTCTACTCCATTTCCGTATGACAAGGATATGCCATCAAATCTATTTTCAAGGTGTTTATTACTAAACTGTCTAAACTCAAGATATTCTGATTTTTGGGAGAAATACTGGGATGAAAATTTCTTAAGAGATAAATGGAGCAAAAATGATGATCGATTAAAGCCATTTGATGAGCTCAGTTGTAAGTGGAACTGGAAAATACCACTCAGAAACTCATTTGAAAGAAGACAAGCTCTGATAGAGATTGATGTTCTTACTGCGATGACTTTAGGATTTACATTAGAAGAACTAATTCTTGTTTATCGAATGCAGTTTCCTGTTCTCCAGCAAAACGAAAATGAAACGTGGTACGATAGAACGGGTCAAATTATATTCACGAGCTCTATGTCGTTTCCGGGGGTTGGTCTTGACCGAGCCGAATGGGACAAAATTACGAAGGATATATCTCCGATGCAGAAGACATTGAAGGATGGAACAGAATATAAGCACACAATTACTAAAAGTGAATTGTACAAAGGCCAACAAATCACTTACTATCCTCCCTTTGAAAAATGCGACAGGGTAGAAGATTATAAAATAGCATGGGCACATTTCGAGTGGGTGTTTGCTACAGAGAAGGTGGGAGAAGTGGCAACTTTACAAGCATCAATCTAAAGCTAAATGGACAGGGAAACATTCTATCATTCAATTGAAAAGCTAATTTCCGAAAGCAGGAATACCTATTGCCAGTCGCCAAAACGTATGGTGAGTGATTACAATGAGGAAAATCGGATAACGGGAGATTATAATGGCAGGCAAATATTGGAGCTGCTCCAAAATGCAGATGATGCGGAGTCAGAGGAAGTGGAGATCACCTTTGATAAAGAACAACGAAAATTGGTGATTGCCAACAAAGGTGAACCGTTTTCTATTGGTGGCATTGATTCATTAATGACGGCCAATCTGAGTACTAAGACACGCAGGCAGTTTATCGGCAACAAAGGGTTGGGTT
>JADMIO010921774.1_pt1 | contig 51312 bp, 50 predicted proteins | sample 8958161 | NCBI WGS metagenome assembly JADMIO01 (sample SAMN16585339, study PRJNA669376) | soil metagenome | isolation source: Crop rotation soil | place: USA: Cullars Rotation, Alabama | collected 2011 | reverse complement strand
AACGAAAGGCCCAGTCTTTCGACTGAGCCTTTCGTTTTATTTGACCATGTTGGTATGATTTAAATTAATACGACTCACTATAGGGTCAGTGCGGCCGCGACTTCAAGTCACGTGAATTCCAAGCTTCGGATCCCACTGTGCTGGAAATTGGAGGATGTCGATTTCACGGATGCCATCGCTCGGTTCCAAACGCTCCAGACAGCATTGCAGGCCGCGCTTCAGACCAGCGCGAAGGTGATGAACCTCTCGCTGCTCGACTTCCTCGGCTAGCCATAGGGAGTGGCACGATGATTGCTGTTAAGGTTGGCAGCCTGCATAGCGACTGTAGAAGATAGAATCAGTCGCGGATCGCGCAGTAAATGTTGCCGACCGGCGCAGAATCGGCTGGCAACAGAAGGAAGCAGGGAGTTGTAGGGTGTGCTTTAGCACACCACGTCATCGGGGTGGTGTGCTGAAGCACACCCTACGAGTGACGACACCTCACGTGCGACACCCGTCACGGGACGTGACGAAGCGAGGCAAGCGCGGAACGGGAAGGAAACCCGGCGCTTCAATGAGACAGCGGAGTTGTCTCAACGAGCAGTTTGACAAGTGAAGACGAATTCGCGGCGTGCGGTGACGATCGGGAGGACTCGATTCTGTTCCGCACGGCTTAAGCCGGGCACGGATGCCCGGGCCGCGAGACCGGGCGCCGTGGCGGAGTCTGCGGCATTCGGGAAAGGCAAAGCTCCCGCGGTGGACCGCGGGTGAGGTACTTAGCGACGAGATGCGGTGTGTATCCGCTCCCGTCGCGTGCGAGAAATGGAGTTCGCATGGAGATCGAAACGACCCGATTCGGGCGGCTCAATGTTGATGATGACCGCATCATCAATCTGCCGCGCGGGCTGCTTGGGTTCCCCAATCACACGCGCTATGCCCTCATCCAGACCAGCGAGGAGAATTACTTCTTCTGGCTTCAGGCAACGGATGAACCAGGGCTGGCGTTCGTCGTGACCGACCCGAGCATCTTCTTTAAGGATTACCAGGTCCCCATCCGCGAGGAGACGCAGGAAGAGCTTCAGCTCACCGACATGGCCGCCGCGCAGGTTTTTGTGATCTGCAACAAGGTGGACGAGTGGCTGACCGGCAATCTCCTGGGTCCGATCGTGGTCAACACGCAAAACCGAGAGGCATCGCAGGTGGTCCTGACCGAGAAGAAGTGGACCACTCGCCAGCCTCTGCTCAAGCTCCAGACCGAGGTTCCGCTGGCAAAGTCGGCATAAACCGGCTTGGCGCAGCAGAATGCCCCAAGTGACCTGCGAAAGGATTCGCAAAACGGGCATTGCAGGAACTATCGAGTCACTGGTTGGTATCGCGGGATATAATTGTATCAGTCCCGCTGATACGCCGCGGCGAGGATGCCGCGGTCAACGGCGGGTCGATCGTGCGCCCATGGCGCGCTCATAAGATCGGCCCCTTACCCAGGAAGGAGCCATCACATGCTGGTGTTGTCCCGTCAACGCGACGAGACGATCATGATCGGGGACGATATCGAGGTGACTGTCGTCGACATTCGAGGCGACAAAGTCCGACTCGGTATCAACGCTCCCAAAGAGATCAGCGTCCATCGCAAGGAAGTTTACGATGCCATCCGGCGCGAAAACCGCGCCGCGGCACAAGTAAAACCCGAGGATCTTTCGGGTCTCGGAAAGATCAGCCCACAGGGTCCCGGTAAGCAGGAAGAGAAAAAGTAGCAATCATTTTTGCCGCTGGATCGGCTAGTTCGGATCCAGAAACGAAAATGATATCGGACCTCACGGATCGGGGTCCGCTCCAAACCCTAGCCATAAGCAATCATGGAGGATTGAAATGGCCCGCATCAATACGAACGTCGCGTCTCTGACTGCCCAGCGTGGGCTGTCCAAGACACAAAAGTCCCTCAATGACACCCTTCAGCGCCTGAGCACAGGCCTGCGGATCAACCGAGGCGCCGATGACCCGGCCGGCTTGATCGCATCAGAAGGTCTGCGCAGTGAGATCACTGGCATCAACCAGGCGGTCGACAACTCGCAGCGCGCCAGCAACGTCATCGCGACGGCTGAAGGCGCGCTGTCGGAAGTCGCATCGCTGCTGCTGAACGTCAAGAGCCTGGTGGTGCAAGCCGCCAACTCCGGCGCGCTCTCTCCCGACGAGATCGCCGCCAATCAGCTTCAGGTCGATTCGGCGATCGAGAGCATCACGCGCATCAGCAACACCACCACGTTTGCCGGGCTGCATCTACTCAATGGCAGCCTGGATTACGTAACCTCCGGTGTTGTGACCAGCGCGATCCGCGCCCTGCACATCAGCCAGGCGCACTTCGGCACCAACGTCAACATCCCGGTGCAGATCAACGTGATCACCAGTGCGCAAACCGCGCAGCTCGAGTTCCGCACCTCTGCTGTAACCGGGCCGGTGACGCTCGAGATCACCGGGAACGATGGCGTGGATGTGCTGACCTTCACCTCCGGAACCGCGGCCAGCGCCATTGCGTTTGCCGTCAACCGCATCACCGATGCGACCGGCGTGACGGCGCAGCTCATCAACAGTGCGAATGCCGCTTCGGGCATCACCTTCGCCAGTTCCGGCTACGGCACCAAGAGCTTTGTCTCAGTCCGCGCTCAGTCTGGATCGTTCGCCACGGTCGATAACGATGGCAACTCCAAGGCTCGCGAAACGGGTCAAGACGCCGTCGCGACCATCAACGGCGCGCTGACCGTCGGCGATGGGTTGAACATCAAGCTCAACACCACGACGCTCGATCTGGATCTGACGATCGACCAGAGCTTCGGCGTCGGCAACAGCAGCTTTGCCATCACCGGCGGCGGGGCGCTGTTCCAGCTCGGCCCGCAGGTCATTTCCAATCAGCAGGTCAACATCGGAATCCAGTCGGTTGCCGCGAGCAATCTCGGCGACAACGACATTGGCTTCCTAAACGACCTGGTGACCGGCGGTAGCTCGACGCTCGTCGGCGGAAACGCTGCCAATGCCAGCAAGATCATCGAGCGCGCCATCAAGCAGGTGGCGGTGCTTCGTGGTCGATTGGGCGCATTCGAAAAGAACACGCTCGATACGAACATGAACTCACTCGGCGTGGCGCTGGAAAACGTCACCGCCAGCGAAAGCAGCATCCGCGACGCTGACTTCGCCACCGAAACCGCAGCGCTTACGCGTGCCCAGATCCTCACGCAGGCCGGCACATCCGTCCTGGCTACGGCGAACAGCACCCCGCAAAGCGTGCTCTCACTACTCCAGCGGTAGTCGTAAGCTAGAAATCCGTGTGAAACCCTCCGGCGGGCTCGGGAGTCTGAAAAGACCTCCGAGCCCGCAACGCTTGACGTTCGACAGTCAGGACCGAAACTTTTCCGCTTCAGATCCGTCGAATCAATCGAATCAAAACTGAAGGAGGCATTGCATGCGGTCTATGGCTCAATCGTGGGTAGTCGTGCTAGCGATCGCTTCTGGCGTCCTGGCGCAGCTGCCGACGAGTCAACCCGGCACTGTGGTTCTCGGACTGGACCTTACCGGTAAGCCGACCGTGCAAAACGGTCCGAAGGGGGCGCCTGAGATTTTCGAGCCTCACCCCGATTACCCCGGATCGGTCCGCGAGCGCTCGGATGTTCTCATGATGCCGCTGACCGAGCTGGCGTGGCTGCGTTATTCGACGTCCAGGCAGCACTTTTATGTCGAAGTCAAACGAAACCCCAATTCCAGCGATGGCGCGATCACCTACGGCCCGATCGATGGCGATCCCTTCGAGATGATGCCCATCGAGCAGATGATGACCGCCAGGCTGGTGAGACTCGAACGGGCGCCGGATGATCCGTATCGAATCGACATCATGCTCCGAACAGGTGACAACCGGCTGGCGATCCGCGCGGTGCGGATGCTCAAAGCCACGCTCGCGATCCCGCGGGAAGTGCAGAATAAGGATCTCACCTTGCGCGAGCTGCGCCCGATCATCGAAAAACACGCCGCGACGATGACGCGCCTGGGGCTTGGGACGGAACTCGGGCACCTGAACGAGGCGCTGGCTGCGATGCAGGCCGATGTCGATTCGAACGTCATGGAAGTCCCGCTCGATCAGTACACCGTGGCGAAGGATGTGACACCTGCACCGCCGACGACGATCCCCGCCGAAGCGTGGAGCGAGCCGCTGAACGGCCTCCGCGCCGCGGCCATTCCCGTTGCGCTTACCACCAAACTTGGAGCAACGCTGCGGTTTGATATCATTGTCGAAAACGTCGGCAAGACGGACATTAAGTTCTCGACGATGGGACTCCTCCAGAGCGCACGTGCGGAGGTGACTGGACCCGGCGGAAAGCCAATCACCACATCGACCGCGTTCTTCAGTGGATTTGAGCGGACGACGCGCTATCTTCTCAAACCAGGCGAGCGGATCGTCCTCGGTTCGCCGACTTTGACGTTCAACGAGCGCCGCGACCCGCAGCGCCAAGCATCCTACGGCGACAGCCTGGTGATCGCACCGGCGGGGGAATACCAGGTCCGCTACAACCCGATCGGCATCAGTTCCGGCCAAAGCTGGTCGCGCGACAGCAACGGAGTGATGAAGCGCAGCGTCCCCGCCAAGGGCGAATGGAGCGGAATGCTTGGCACGGGGTTCGTCAAAATTCAGGTTGGCAACTGACGCGCGATCAACTCATCACCGCGCGGCGGATTCGCTGGACTTCCTGTTCCTCCGCGTCGCTTCCGCGCGATATGACGAATGAGCGAGAGTTCGCTTCGCGCTCGTCAACGAACTTGGCGCCGATCACGTGCGATCCCTCCACTTTCTGCCGGCGAGTGATGTGGCAGAAAAGGTTCAGCGGCTTCTCCGTATCACGAGGCAGATCGAGCTGGAAGATCCTCCCCAGCGCCAGCGCCTGGGTGTGAATGAAGCTCACGCCATGCGATGAGATGTCGCGGCACCAGACCTGGATCGGACGCTGGGGCATCCCGTTGACGATGGGCACGAGCTTGAGCCGAACCCGCATTCCCACGCGAACGGCTCTGCGCAATTCAGAACTGGAAAGGTCGGTCTTCAGTCCCTTAAGAACCGCCTGAATCATCTCGGCCGAGAGGTCCATGAAGTTGGTATCGACTCGATTGGCGCTGGGGTGAAGTCGATCGACGGGTTATCGGACCGATAGGAAAGTTCAGCTTTGCGCCGGGGTGTAGTCCGGCAGCGCTTCCAGACGGTCCAGGACGACAATCAACTTATCGGCGGCCAGCTCCACCTCGCTGACAAACTCGAGTCGCTCCTGATCGTCGCTGGCAAGCGAAAGCGCCGCGGCGCAGAGGACAAGCGCGTTGGCGCGGCCGCGCAGGTCGTGTCGCAGTTGTCTAAGATTTTCTTCCATCTCGGTTTCGATCATAGCGGCTCGGCATCCATCAGGCAGCGCCCGAAATTGGTGGGCCCAATCCGTTCGGTTTATTGCGGCTCCGCCTGCTGGACGGATCGGACGGTTCTCAACTTTCGCTTAAAAAGGGCATATTTTGCCGGGTTTAGCACCTGCTTGATGTGTCCGAACCGGCGCATCCCCGGGAAGACCTTGCGCATCCTCTCGATATCCAGCGGGTCAAACGTCCGGATCGATCCGACATCGAACCAGAACGCTCCGGACGATCCACCCAATGGGCGTTTGAACCGCTCGTCCCGGAGCAACTTCGCGCACGCGACGATCCGCGCTTTGTACTGGAACAAAACCAGAGTGCCTGGCGGACTGTTCAGACCCGTTGATGGATAACGGAATCGGCCACTGCATTTTGGAAGATGTCGCAGGAAAAAGATCTTCTGCACATCCTCGATGTCCCATTTGCGGAACATCTCGAGCTTGTCGCTCATCGGGAGGATGCGAATCGCGGGGATGTTATCGCGCATGGGCTGATGTTATCTGTGACACCGGATTTTGTTGAGCGTGTTAGAAATAATGTCGCGAGCGTCGTGCGGCTGCGCCGACCCCTTCCACATCCTGAGTGTACTCACGAAGGATCTCGTGTTGCGATGACGTCACCGCATTTGGAGATCCTTCGCGAGTACGCTGAGGATGACCAAAATCCGAAATGGGACAGAATTCTTCCCACGCTCAACAGCCCGTGCGATGGACGGTCGAAACTCAGATCAATCCCCACAGCCAGCGGGTCACAAGTTTCTGAACCAGGTCGAAGACGCCATCAGCAACGATTCCGGTCACGGTCGCTTGCGACATCGCTTCCTTATACTGCGGATCATCTTCGATCGACTGCGTGGCCTGCTCGACCAGGAGCTGTTCATCGAGCACCATCGCGAGGCGGGGATGGTCCTGTGCGAAAGCTTCCCAGCCGGAATGGATCGCGGCACGGACGGTGTCTTTGAGTTGAATATGAGTCATGGTTTGGGCTCCTTGAAGAGAGAAATGAATTTCGACTGGATGGATTGCAGCCAGATGACGCGCTGGAGCGCCTCATCCATAGCATCCAGGTTTTCTGCGGTGGTTTGATCCGCTGAGACTGAAGCAGCATGAGCAGAAGAGATCGCATTCAAAGCAGCCGCGTAGGCGCGGCGATGCTCGATCACCCAGTTCGCGCTCAGTTCAGCTCGATTCTGCACATCCTCATCAAACGCGTCGTCGATCCGCTGCCGCTGAAGCGCGTGATACGCATTAGCCAGCTTCGACTTTTCCTCGAGCGAAGTGCGGGTGAGCTGAACCGCATGCCGGCTCTGCTGGAGCAAATCGATCTGAACCTGTGAATACTGGGAACACCCCGTGCTCAGGACGAGGATTAAGACGAAAAGATATCGCATAGAGTCCACCATTGGTCATTTGTTGGTCATTGGGATTTGGTCATTGGTCATTTCCCCGAGCTCCCGCACCAATTGCTCCTGCATCGCCGACAGCTTGGTCATCGCCTCCACGTTCTGTCTGACCAGGTCCATCAGTTGATCCAGCGCCACGCGATCGCTCATGATCCGCGCGTGCGCCTCGTCGATCTGCTCCTCGCGCTGGCGCGAAGTGCGGCGTTCCCAGAGCCACATCGCGCCCATGATGCCGGCGACACCCAGGTTCATGAGCTGGTCGAGCGGGGCGGAAGTTTCTGCGATGGTGATGAACATGATCGCTGCTCCTGTGACACGGGCGTCTCGCCCGTGCTTGGAGCTTTTGAACAGGAGGCAGCAGAGGGAGCAGAGAAACACTTCCAACACAATCTCTGCTGCCTCTGTGCCTCCCGTTCAAATTCCTTTTCGTCTGGTTCCGGTCACGGGCGGGACGGCGGTATCACGTCCGCATCTCACACTCGTCGCATCTCGACGACGCTCATGGATCGGCGTTCGTCGACCAGACCGTCGCCGTTCAGATCCAGTTCGAGCGTCACCGCGCGGAGTGCGCGATAGAAGAGCCGTCCATACAGATCAGATTGCGCCAACTCGTGGGTGGGATCCTCCGCGCCTGCTGCGAGCCCGGCGTGGATCAGCTGGAGCGTTCCGAGCACGCACGGTCTTCGCAGCGCCGTGGGATTGAGGATCTTCGACTCAGCATCGTCGGGTTTGATCCGCGCGGCTTCGAGAACCGCTTCAGTTGCTGCGCTACGCTGCGGATAGAACGTACGGATCACGAAATTCAGTGCCTCGCCCCAACCAACGGCTGAAGCCGGCGCTTCATCAACCGGCGCGATGATCTGGTCGTACAGCACACTCAGCGACAGCTTCGTCGGGTTTACGATGCTCAAGACCGGGAAGCTGCCGGAGATGGTCTCTCCCGTGAACACGATCACATGACCGGCCGCGACATGAGCATCGGCGAGCGTCACATCACCGCTTTCGGAAATGCTGAAGGTCGTGCCCTCCAGGGTTCCACTGCCGCTGACCATGTGCTGCGCGACTGTAGCAGCGTCGATCATCACGTTCGGCTCCCAGTGGAGCAGGTCTTTGTCGGTGGCGTAGGGTTGCATTTTCGGACTCCTTATCGAATTCGGGATTGGGATGCGCTCGAACCGTCGGACAGGGAGACTTGGGGACAAGGGGAACAGCACTTTTCTCCCCACGCCCCTTGTCCGCTTGTCTCCGTGTCCCCTTGTCCAATGCGGATCACGCGGCGAGTCCGGTGATCACCCCATGTGCACTTTCGTTGCGGACCTCCAGCGTGTACTCCCCGACGACCATGCCGCTCTCGCGATCGCCGGTCACTGCGAGAGGCTTGTAGTGGAAGCTTCGACCCGCGAGCGGAACGACTTCGATGCGGCTGGAATCGAGCAGCAGGACGGTCCCAGAAGGGACATAGCGGCTGAGGATCACCTTGCACACGCCGTAGTCGCTCTCGTAGATGTTGACGAGCGACGTGAAGCGCTCGTCGTTGGCGCTGAAGCGACGATTCGATGCGACAAATCCGTTGATCGCGCGCTTCTGCGTGCCTCCGACAACGATCAGATCGATGCGCCCGGCGCTTCCCGACCAGATTCCCTTCAGCGCCGTATTGAGCTGCTCTTCGCTCAGCGCCGTGCCAGAGGGAATTCCGCTTCCCGGCGAGAACTGGTTCGTCTCGATGAAGCTAAGAATCCCGCGCATCGTTCGGCGGACGCTGGCGCTTCCCTGCGGGCTGCTCGACGGCTTTACGCCATTGATCACCGAGTTTTCCAGATCGCGCAGCAGCTCGCGCGTGCGCTGGTTCTTCTGGTAATCCAGCTCATCGCGAAGTCCGATCTGACGAACAGCGAGTTCCGATCCGCTGACTTCGACGCTGGCAGAGAAGATCTGTGTGTAGTTTGTCGCGCGAACGCGGGAGTTGAACCGCGCGGTGCCGGCATCGTCACCCTCGAGCGCGGCGTTTCCGAGGATGTTGATGACATCACCTTCCGCGAGGGTTTCGCCGGCGCTTCCGCCGTATCCGCGCGTGACGGTGAGCGTCGAAGTGCCGACGTCGATCGCGCTGACGAGCATCACTTCGGTCCCGCTGCGGATCTGATCCCCCACGCGAAAGCGCGCGACGTTCGCAACTTCAACGGATGCCCCGGATGCATCAACGACCGCATCGGTGTTGGGCAGCAGCTCATCCTCGAGCCACTCGTGAATGGTCGACCGCGCCATCCGCGCCGGATCACCAAGCGCATCGAGCAGCGGGGTTTCATGCGGTGAATTGATCGCGATCAGGTCGCTGACGTCTTCCGCGACTTCAGGAAGCGTCGCGCCGGCGGTGAATGTGGCTTTACCTGTGAATGACATTTGGGCTCCTTGTTTGTGTGTTGTTTGTGGTCTGTTGTTTTTGTGGATTCGTCCCATCCCCTTCCTCCGGTACTCCGGGGGAGGGTAGGGGTGGGGGCTTTCGGAAGCGCTACCGCAGCGCTCGTCGCAATTGCAGGAACTCAATCAGCAGCTTGCGGTTGTGCGCTCGCATCAGCTCGGACGCGAGCTTATGCAGCGCCTGTCGCGGATCGTTCGGGATCGATTCCCGCGCCGGCATCGGAGACGCCGGCGGTGATTCGATCGCCGCGGGTCCTGGTGTGTTCGGTTCTGACATGACGACCTCCTTTCTTCAGGACAACATGGTGAGAGACATTCGTGTGAGTCGCTTAGCGAAGCCGCTTGCGGCGTGTGTCGCGCCTGAGACGTGGAAGTGTGTCGAAACCTTTCGAAGCACGCCGCGAGCGGCGTCGCTAAACTTTGTTAACGGTGTTCGTTGCTTCGGCCGCGTAACCGAGTTCGGTGAGGATGACATCGCTGGGGATTCCCAGACTCTGCTTCACCTGCGCCTCACGCAGACGATCGATCTGCGAATCCGGAAGCAGGCCCTGCCAGCGGACTTCGACTTTTCGCTCTTGAGGTTCGGTGTTGAAGAGTCCGGCGCGGTCGAGCCATTCCAGCGCCAGCTCGCACATCCGCTGGATCGCTGCGCCATAGGTCACGCGTTTGCGTTCGGTCTTTGCGAGCAGCGACATCATCGTGACGCGCAGCGCCGCAGCGCTGGTGAGATTCCCGATGCGCCCGCGGATGGCGCCCGCAGCAATGGGGGTCACACCACTCGTCTTATCCATCGCTTCGCGCAGCTCGGTGATGTGCTGGTCTTCGCTCGGACTCGATGCTTCTCCACCAAATTCGACAACGTCTGCTGCGGAATTGTCCGTGACCCACATCCGTCCGGGCGCGACGGGTAGCTCGTTGAATCCGTCGATTCCTTTCCCCAGGTACATCTTGAAGGACTGCCTCGTGATGCGATTGGCGCGATCGGACAGGCGCGTGTTGAGTTCGTCCTGGAGCGGGATGAGCTGTTCGACATCGCTCGTTCCCGAATACTGGAAGGGGACCGCGATGTTCTGGATGTGGACGAGCGGGATCTGTCCGAGGGAGTTAGCGCCCTGGTCGATCAGTTTCCCGTCCTGATAGCGCTTCCAACTGTCCGAAGTCAGGATTTCTGTGATCGTGGTGCACTCATCCTGTTCGCGCGAGAGACCCACGGTGCTGCGCACCGTCGCTAATTGCGAGAAGATGCGTTGCAACCATCCTGATTTCGCGCCGGAGCGCGGTTCGGGGGGTTTCTGCACAGATTTGCGAGAGACCCGATACACCTGCACGTAGGCGCGGACCTCGCGCCAATCCATTTCCGACAGGACAGGAAGAGTCCGCGCCGGTTCGACGACTTCCAGACGGATGCAGCGGGTGATGCGCGAGATCGCGTCATCGTGCGAGGGGAAGTGGCTCGCATTCTGATCCGAACTGGAAGCGTCGTCCGGCGCAGACTCAGCAGAAGGAAGGAGGGAGCTGACGCTCAGCGTTTCGCTCCCTTTCAGGGACGCACGCGTTGTGTCCACGTCCCGGTGAGAATCGTTTTGTGAGTTCAATTGCGATGCGTCGAACTTCACCAGCACATCGACGAACCCATACACCGCGCCGAGCAGCGCGAGCTGCTGGAAGAAGACATCGCCGCCGTGGTGTTGGATGATCTGCGCTAGGACTGCTTCGATCTGAGCGCGTCGATCCGGATCGCTGCTAAGCGAACCAATCGAAATGGGCTTTCCGAAGAGGAAATCGACCATCGTGTCGATCCGCCACGCGATGTCGTTTTCGATGACGACTTCCTTGCGGGCGACACCGTCGACCAGGTCGCACGGACCGAGCGGCTCTTGTGAAAGAGCGCGCACACCCGTCACGCTAGACGGGAGTCCCCACTCCTGCGCCTGCCGATACGGACGATCCGATCCCTGCTGATCGCACAGCGCCGCGCGAGGATGCATCGGATTGCGGTAGTACATCCACAGCCGGCGATAATGCTGCGCCTGGGAGTTCAGCAGGGTTTCGATGATGCGCTCGCGAAGTTCGTCATTGCTGATCGGAAGTTCCGGGTCGCCGGAGTCGCTGAGTCTGGACAGTTCAAATGCCATGTTTGCTCCCATCTCGCAAAATCAATCCCCTCACCCTTCCGTGCGGTGTTGCGCGTTTGCGCTACATTGCGCGCAACGCGCGCCGGGAAACGTTCGAAAAGCCTAGAAAATTGAGAGAAGAAAATCTGAAAAAAGAAAAGATTGCTGTAAGTCGCGTTGCGCGCCGTGTAGCGCAAACGCGCAACACCCCGGTGGATTGATCTGCCCCTCGTCTTGCTCGCTCCAGGTCATCCTGAGCGTACCCGCGAAGGATCGCGGTAAGCGATAACGCTATCGGTAGTGGAGATCCTTCGTGAGTACCCTCAGGATGACAGGTTCCAAGCGCAAGCAGATCAATACGGTCGAGACGAAGTCCCCGCTTCGCGATTGCGGTTGATGAAGAAGTAACGCAGCGCATCGATGAGGTGATCGTGTTCGCCATCCTTGACGGGAAGTTCGCCCCCGGTGGTGGGGTAGTGGTATTTCTGCATCGCGGCGATCAACTTTTTGCAGCCGGGGTTGATGAACAGGCGCGGAAAACCGTATGCGGGCCGCAGCGCGGCGCGGATCAGTTCCAGACCATCGACGATCTTGCTTCCTCGCGAATAGACCGTGAAGCCTTTGCGCTTGAGCAGTTGAATGTTCGACTCGGCCGTCTGGTCGTTGCGTCCGGCGCCGGCCGGGTCACAGCAGACGCGCAGGATCTTTCCATATGGCTTGGTGCGGATGTACTCGATGTGATCCTCGACCGTCGTATACGACTGCGCATGCTCATCCACGACACAGACGTTATGCCCATCATCCGCAATCCACAGACAGACGAACGGATTGTGGAATCCGAAGTCGATCGCCAGACTGCGCGTCTCATCGTCGAGCGGGCCAAATTTCGCGCTGTCGGTGACATGGGTTGCGAGATCGAAGCTCGGAAAGACCGACCCGGTGATCGCCGGTCGCCGGCACATCATCTCCGTGTCCCACGTCTCCTTGCTCACGCGAAGCTTCATCGTGATTGCGTCGTCAATCGAAAAGAACCCGTGGCACTGATTCTTCGCACGTCCCTGGCAATCTTCGAACAGTGGACACGTCTCGCAATTGCGCGACGCGGGGCATTGCTCCAGGACATCGAGCAGACACCATTTGAGCACGGTTTTACCGGCGCTTTTCGCATCTTCAATGATCTGCCCCATCAAGCCGCCGAGGTTGTGGTGCGTCGAGACGGCTTCGATCGTTCCGCGGATGAACTGCGGCGAGCCGATGCTGCGCGTCGCAAGCTGTGCGGCATTCCAGATGCGTGGATCGAACAGCTCGACCTCATCGCAGCGCAGCTTCTGCACGCGCAATCCCCGCACGGCGCGCTGGGATTGCGGTAAGACTGCTGCCAGCGATCCGTTGCTCAACTCGATCCGTTTCGCTTTGCACTTGGACGTATCGAGCAGATCCGACGCGATGTTCTCCAAATCCGGCAGAAGATGCTCCCACATCCTAAGACTCTGATCGAGCGAACCCCCGAGGATTCGAATCGAGCAGCCAGGCTTGTGAAGCATGTCGAGCACGGTCGCGAGCGCCGCAAGACGGGTCTTGCCACCACCGCGCGGCGCCCAGACGACGAGGTCTCCTCTCTGAAAGTACGCTGCGCTGAGATACTCGAACGGCGAATGATGATCCGGACAAACGGATCGCCGCGGGAGCTTCAGATTCGCGTACTTCTGAACCCATCGCGACAGTTCATCATCGTTCTTGCACGGCGTGTCGCGATCGATCGCTTCTTCGGTTGCAGCAATGTCGGTAGACATGACCCTTGAACCCCAAGGCTGAAACTTCCCCCTTTCCCACCCATATGAATCGCGCCAGAGGTGTGCAGACTTAACGCCATGAAATGGGGAAATTTGTGAAGGTGGACTGCTCGATCAGACGCCGGGTCTGAGCGTACTCGCGAAGACCCGGATTGATTGCTCTGCGAGATCCGGGTCTTCGGAGTACCTCAGACTCCGGCGTCTGATTGGTGCGTTTCCGAAGAATTCTCGCGATCGAGGATGAAGTAGACTGGGTGATCTTCGGATGCTGGTTCGACGCGCCGCATTCCCGCGCGCTCGAAGAAGGGATGCGCGCGGGCCATCATTGCGATCGCTTCGACGTAGCGCGTGTCGCAGTGATCGCAGAGACAGCGAACGAGTGCCGTCGAGAGACCCAGCGCTCGAAACTGCGGATGGACCACAACCCGGCTGATCGTGCGAATGTGCTGGTTCGCGAAGATCAAATTCTCACGCCGCGTGAAATGCTTCCGGCTGAGCACCGTCTCTCTGGCATGGCAACTTGGGACGGGGTACGAGAGCACCCCGACCGCGATGACCCGAGACGGCGCCCCTCGATCCGAGCAGCGGATCGACCAGACATCCGCATACGTCGCGGGGCGTTTGGCGACATAGTGAAACTGCTCAAGGTCCAGATAATCGCGCGGCGTCCCCCGTTGAAGCGTCAATTCGCAAGGCAGGAAATTGGGTAGGAGATCACTCATATGCAGTTTCGCGCGGGAATCGAGCATGCTGGTTCATGCTTTTCTCACGTCGCGGACGGTCAATCGTTTTCCCCTGCGGCGGGACTTTGACTACAATGTCGGAAGCGAAAGGAGCCGGAACCTGTTATGGCGGTGGATCTGATCTGTCCGGATTGCGGGGGAATCATCGGTGCGACCGACACGGACGCGGAGGGTCGCGGGCCTTGCACGTGTCTGCGCGACAACGGAAAAGCATCGGGGTCGGGCGATGCGTCCTCCGACACGGTGTCGATCCCCGCGCCGGCACCGGCACAGACCCCGGCGAACCCGCTCATCTCCAATGACAGTGCCACCACCACAGCCAACACCGGACCTGCGAAACTCTGCATCAAGTGCGGCAAAGATGTCACCGGCCACCGACGCGTCAAAGATAGCCGCGGCTACATGTGTTACGCCTGCGCCAAAGGCGAAATCCACGAAGAGAAAGCGGGAACCATCCCGTGCGCCGGCTGCAAAAGGCGTGTAAAAGAAGCCGGGCTCATCGAATACAAAGGCCGCAAACTCTGCAAAATCTGCCTCGACCATGAAAAGGAAATCGAGCGGAAAAACCGAAAGGTCTCCACAAAAGAGATCGACGAGCACGAAAAACGCAACGTGATCATCCTGGCGGTAATCCTCGGGATCCTCGCGCTGATCATTATCGTGCAGACGATCAGGCATTTCCTCTCCTAAGAACAAGACCTGCGATTCATCCGCAGACTTGAACCACTCCGAAATCGCATCGAACATGCAGATCCGGCTGAAGCGCATCGCACAGATCATCGTGAGACGTAGCAAGGATCGCGGAGGTTCCAAGACCTGAATCGATCGCACGTCGCAGCGCGCGGGCGACGACGCACGCGGTGATCCGATCCAACACGGCGGCAAATTCATCGCAGATCAGCATCGTTCGGTGCGATTCATTATCTCGTCGACGCGCATCCGCGGTCGCAATCGCGATCGCAACCTTCAGCCGCCAACGCTGACCTTCGCTCAGCTCATCCGGAATCCGCAGGTACGTCCATGCTTCTGCGAGTCCCACGCGGCTGAGCATGCTCAGAACCTGCTTCAGCGAAAACTGCGGATCGAAGCAGTCCACGATAGGTCGCGGCGGAAGCACCAATGCGTTCAGATTAATGAGGTTGCAGGAAGCGGCAAACAGTGGATCTGTCTGGATCTTCCGCAGCAGCGAACTCTTCCCCGACCCGCTGGGTCCCGTGATGAGCGTGAGTTCGCCGTCGCAGGGAACAAGCTGGTCAATTTGGAGTTGCGGCGATGCGTCAACGTCATCATGACGGCACGACTGTTCGCGACGATGATCATTCAACCCGAACCATCGCTTAACCTGCGCGCCGCGCTCCGACCGCACGCTCGGCTGCGCAACTGGCACACGCCGGTGCATTGATGTTCGCGAAACATTCATGACATCACCTTCTGGTTTCGTGTTCGATCTTGCTTCGAGACTCCGCGATGCCACCCGCGGATGTACTCGAGCATTTCGCGCACCTCGAAGCGCGTCATTTCATGCATCTGCGCGATCTTCGGGATCGAGATTTCGTGGAGGAAATATTCGATCGTGATCTGACGATGCTCCGGCGGGAGGGTGCAGAGCGGATCGGTCACCGCGACCACCAGCGGATCGCGCAGTCTGTTCATTAGTCGACGCAATCTTCGTGTGACTGTCCCGGCGGTCCGTCCCAGCGCCAGTCCCATCTTGCGTCGCGACAGTCCGTGTCGCAGCGAAAGTTCGACCAGTGCGCGATCCTGGTCATTGAGAAATTTGACGCGATCCAGCAGAGCTGGATCGCGCTGGAATCCGACCAGCTCCAGCTTCTGAGTCGAGTCCAGCGAATCGAGCGATGGGAGCAAGCGAAGACTCATGTCAGCTCCGATGAAGAAATGAACTCATTACTGTGACGGCGCGCGGAATCTTCGCGACGAATCCGGGGCTTCGCGAGTACGCTCAGACCCGGCGTCTGATGACCAGGATCCTGTGGTTCCGATCCCGCTTTCCTCAGCGCTCGCGGTCGAGCATAGACGCAGAATCTCCGACATCGATGCGGTATGCATCGACGAGAAGCGATCGGAACAAACCAACGTCCTAAAGGAACTCCCTTTCGCGCGGCCGACCGATCCGAGATGCCGCGCCCCAAACTCCATTCCGTCGGGGCGATCGCAATGTTTTACGATCGCCAAACTCAATACATGTTAGCTATTTGTTTGGTATCTTGTCAACAAGAATCTGGAGAATTTCCGCCACACTTTCGCACTCGACAGTAATCCGCGCTCGCAGTCGCGTGAAGCTTTGCTCGCTTGCAACTTCGAACACGCTTCGGGATGATCCATCGGCCTATGAGTCGAGCGATCATTCTTCAGCACGTGCCGTTTGAATCTCCCGGGCGGATCATTCCTGTGTTCCGCGATTTCGGTATCCCTACGGAAGTCAGACACTTATATAAAGGCGACGAAGTCCCCACGGATCTGGATGAGCTGCGCGTCTTGATCGTGCTCGGTGGTCCGATGGGCGTTAAAGATGTCGGGGCGGAGAAGTTTCCGTTCCTCGCGAAGGAAGTCGAGCTGCTCAAGCGGATGATCGCGGCAGATCGTCCGGTGCTCGGGATTTGTCTGGGCGCACAGCTCATCGCGCATGCCGGCGGGGCGAAGGTTTATCCCAATGTGAAGCCTGGCGCCAAACCCGAAGACCCCGGTACACCGATGCCCGAGATCGGCTGGGGCGGGGTCAATTTCCCGTTCCCCGGCGGCACCGAGCCAATGGTGATGGGCCTGATGGATGGCGCGCCGATGTTTCATTGGCATTTTGATACATTCGATCTGCCGAAGCTGCCAACCGCGGGCACACCGCCGCCTCCACCCGCGCCACCGCCGCCGACTGGGAACTCGCTCCTCTCGTCAACCCGCACCTGTAAAAACCAGGCGTTTCGCTTTAAGACGAAGATCTTCGGGTTCCAATATCATTTCGAGTTCACGCCGGCCGAGATCGAAGCGGTGATTGCCAACGATCGCGAATCGTGGACGAACGTGTTAGGACCGGGCGGCGAGCACAAGCTGAAGGAAGACACCGCCAGGTTCTATTCCCGGCACGAGCGCCTGGGGAATCGGATTTTGACGAACTTTGTGCAGTTCCTGAGAGCGTATTAATCAGCACGGCGCTGAGCCGCGCGGTGCAGTCATCCTGAGTGCACTCACGAAGGATCTCCACGACCGAGCACGTCACGGAATCCCGAGATTCTTCGCAAGTGCCCTCAGGATGACCGGTTCGACGGTCCACACTGTACAAGATGCCTCTCCGCGATCATCTTCGCCGCTACCTCGATGGGCAGATGGTTCGTCCGCTGGCGCTGATGGCGCCTGTGCTCGTGCTGATGATCGCACTGCCGCTATTGCGCCCGCTTCGTCATCCGGATTCACCGACCAACGATGAAACACTTCGAATCGCTTCGATTGAAGCACTCGTCCGACAGAAATCGCTGCGTTTGAATACGGCGAAGTACTCGAAGACCCCGGGCGCCGCAGTGCTGCCGACGGGGACCTATAGCACGCAGCCGCCGATGATGGCCGTCATGCTCTGGGCTCCCGCGTGGGTGATGACGCGGATGGGGTTCAACTTCGAAGAGAACCATGTTCTGTTCGCTTACATCATGACGCTGCTGGGCGTGACGCTTCCCGTCGCAGGCGCGGCCGGACTGATCTACCGCATGGGAAGACTTTTTGAACTGCGCCGCCCGTGGCGAACATTTCTTGCGTTCGCTGTGGTCGCCGGAAGCGGACTGCTGACTTATGCCACAGTGTTGAACGCGTACGCGCCGGCCGCAGTGCTGATCATCTCGTCGGCAGCGAGTCTCATTCACGCCGCAGCTTTGAACCGCGACGACCGCCGCTCCGGGTGGTTCGCGCTCGCCGGCGCGTGCGCCGCACTGGCCGCCACACTTGACCCGGCCGCGCTCGTCTTCCTCATCCTCTTCCTGTTCGTCATCCCGGCGATGCGGTTTTCCATCCCTCGCCGCATCGTCGGCATGCTGCTCTATCTGATCGGCGCTACACCCGTCCTCGCGGTTCACACCGCGTGGAATAGCCCCATCACCGGCGATCCGATTCCCGCATCGGTCTGGTGGTATGTCCACGGCTCACCCACGATCGCGCCGATCACCTTCGTGCAGAATGACTTCGAAGAAGAGCCGAGTGGATCGATGTGGGATGCACTCGGCGCACATCTCTCCTGGATGACAACCGCAACCGTCGGCGAGCATGGTGTCTTCAGCCACTTCCCTGTGATGATCCTGGGGATCTTCGGCATCGCAGCGGTCATGCATCGTCACTGGCCTAGCTCGACGAAGTTCCTGGCCGCCGCGACGGGCGCCGGCGCGATCACAGTGGTGATTCTCTACCGCGCGATCCGCGCCGATTTCAGCAGCGCGATGTTTGCCACCCAGTGGTTCATCCTCTTTTCGCCGATGCTGCTGTTTTGGTCCGGCGCCTGGCTGCGGCGGGGTCACTCGACGAGGAGCTGGGTGCTCGCCGGCACCGCGCTGACTCTCAGCATTCTGGTGGGACTGGTCGGCGCCACCGATCCAACCCCGCGGTGGGGATTCAACAGTTACACTGTTGTCGGCGCCATCCGCAGTCTCCTTCAGCGCAACACCCCGTCTCCGGCGGACGCATCCTTCGCAGGTAGGGACACACAATTTCCGTGAAACTCATCTGCAGAGCTAACTGTTTGAAGTGACACGGGCTTTGAGCCCGTGCATTGTGCGTTGAATCGTGAGTGGCTCCTGATTTCGCAGTCCCATGCACGGGCTGAAAGCCCGTGTCACGTTAATCGTGCTTCGCATTTTGCGCCGACGGCATCTCTCTCCTACAATCCTCGCATGTCCGAACCCCAAAAATCCTGGCAAGCCCGCATCTCCGAAGCCACCGACGCTCTTGCCCAGTCGTTCGTCGAATCGATCAGCTACGACCGGCGGCTCTACAAGCACGACATCGCCGGGAGCATCGCGCATGCGACGATGCTGGCCAAGGTCAAGCTCATCACCGACGACGAGCGCGACAAGATCATCGAGGGACTCAAAAGCATCGAGCGCGACATCGAAGCCAACAACTTCGTCTTCGACCAGGCGATGGAAGACATCCACATGGTCGTCGAGGCCGAGCTGATCAAACGCATCGGTGATCCGGGCCGGAAGCTGCATACGGGGCGGAGCCGGAATGATCAGGTGGCGACGGATTTAGCGATGTGGCTCGGTTCGTCAGCACGGGCCATCAAGGTCAAAATCAATGATCTTCTCAAGTCTTATCTCACCCTCGCCGATCGCTCCGCGTCCGTCGTCATGCCGTCTTTCACACACTTGCAGCGTGCGCAACCAATTAACGCGGGTGCTGAAGCATTGGCTTGGGCACAGATGTTTGAGCGTGACGCATTACGATTCATCAACGTGGCCGACGACGCTGATGCATTCAAACCGCTCGGAAGCGGAGCGATCGCGGGGAGCTCACTTCCCCTTGATCCACGGGTTTCCTCGATAGAGATTGATGTCGCCTTACTTGCTGTGCAAGGCATCGACGGAGCGGGATTGCGCGAACGACTTCCGGAGGCCCATGTTCCCAAGAATTCGATCGAACATACGGCGACTCGTGATCATGCGTGCGATTTCGTCTACGCCTGCGCCATGATCTCCCAGCACCTCTCCCGCTGGGCCGAGCAGTGGATCATTTACATGTCCACGGAGTTTTCGTTCATCAAAATCGCTGACCGGTACACCACCAGCAGCTCGATGATGCCGCAGAAGCGGAACCCGGACATGCTGGAGCTGATCCGCGGCCGCTGCGGAAACGTCTACGGTGACCTGTTCGCGCTGATGACGATCCTGAAGGGCCTTCCGATCGGCTACAACCGCGATCTCCAGGAAGACAAGCGCATCGTCTTCCGGGCCTACGACACGGTCAGTTCCTGTCTGACCATGGCGGCCGCCATCGTGAACAGCGCGAATTTCATCCCCGAAAACATCGAGCCGACGCTGGACCGCGGCTTCCTCGACGCGACCAGCCTCGCCGAATACCTGGTAACCAAAGGAATCCCCTTCCGCACCGCGCACCACATCGTCGGCACGCTGGTCGCGAAGTGTGAAAAGGAAGGCAAGCACGCGCTGTCGCAGTTGAGCGTGGATGCGATCAATGAGGTGATTGCGGATTCGCTGAAAGCCCACGGATCGCCATCCGTGGGCTTTGCGGGAGTAACCGATGAGGTTTACTCATGTCTTGGCGCGAAAAATGTCGTGAAGCGCTACCAGAGTGCCGGTGCCGCCGGTGGGAAACCATTCGAAGAGCAGCTCGCGGCGTGGAAGAACCGGCTCGGGATGTGAATCGCTTCATGCTTCAGGCGCGGTGAAACTCCTTCATGTCCACCGTTTGGGTAATCATCTTCCGCGTGATCTGGGTCGGCCTGGTCCTGCTCTCCAGCGTGATGACGCTGTTCATGTTCGCGTTTGCGGATTCGCCGGATGCGGGCAAAGCAGCGCAGAAGATGATCGGACCGATTTTCGTCATCGCGCTAGTGCTCTTCGGAGCCAGCGTGATGCTGCTGATGCGTGGGACGTGGTGGTCGATTCCGGTTTCGTATGCGATGGTGATCTCGCCGCCGTTTCTGGTGTTTCTGGGGTACAACTTGCTGATGAAATGACTGCACTCGCAACTGACATCCCCGTTGTTCGAAGTAATCGCGCGCAGATCATCGTCGGCGCGCTGATGCTGGTGATCGCGATTGTCTACTTACGCTGGCAAGGCCGAATCTGGTGGTGCGCGGCGGGGGATCTCAGTCCGATTGCTCTGCACGTTGATTCGCACAACTCGCAGCACCTCTTCGACGTCTACAGCTTCTCGCACATCTCCCACGGCGTCCTCTTCTTCGGATTCTTCTGGCTCTTTCGAAAACGAATGCCCCTGGGCTGGCGATTCATCGCCGCAATGGCGATCGAAGTCGCGTGGGAAATGATGGAGAACTCACCGATCATCATCAATCGCTACCGGACCGCGACCGTCTCGCTCGGATACACCGGCGACTCGATCGCCAACTCGATAGGCGATGTCATCAGCTTCGCGTTGGGGTTTTACCTTGCCGCGAAACTGGGACTGTGGCGATCGATCGCACTCCTGCTCGCGCTCGAACTGCTCATGCTCTGGCTCATCCGCGACAACCTGGCGCTGAATATCCTGATGCTGCTCTGGCCGATCGATGCCGTTCGGAAGTGGCAGTCCGGTGCTACAGGCTGATTTTCTGCGATAGGTGCAATCCCGACGACCGAAAACTGGCGCGAAGCGCTGGCGTCATTCCAGACAGGGCGCATCGGTCATACAATTGATGCCGTTCAACAGACGCTATGGTCATCCGTACTCAAGAAAGCCCCATGAGTAACCCGCGCGCGGCCGTTCACCTTGGCTTGGTCGTTTTGTCATCGCTGTTGCTCTCCACGCTGGTCGGCTGCGACAAGCAGGAGCAAGCTTCCGCGCAATCTGCGCCGCGCACTGCTGCGCCAGCGCCGGTGGCGGTCGCGAAAGTGACACAGCGCGACGTCCCGGTCCAGATCAAGGTGATCGGCAACGTCGAGGCGTATTCGACGGTGATCGTCAAATCCCGTGTCACCGGGGAACTCCAAAAGGTTCACGTGGCGCCGGGACAGGATGTGAAAACCGGCGAGCTTCTATTTGAGATCGACCCGCGGTGGTATGAGGCGGCCGTCCACGAAGCTGAGGCGCGGCTCGAGCGCGATACGGCGCTGGCGAAGAACACGCAGATCGACGCCACGCGCGTCCAGGCGCTCCTTGCCAACAACGCCGCCACCCGGGAAGAGGCCGATAAAGCCAAGTACGCCGCCGAAGCGGCTCAAGCGACCGTCCGCGCCGATCAGGCCGCGGTGGAAACTGCGAAGCTCGAACTGACGTATACGAAGATCGCCAGTCCCATCGTCGGGCGTGCTGGCGCCCTGCTCGCGAATCAGGGTAACGTGATCAAGAGCGATGACACACAGTTGCTCACGCTCAACCAGGTCGAGCCGATCTACGTGACCTTCAATGTTCCAGAGCAGGATCTCCCGCAGGTCCGAAAGTTCAGCGCGACGACGCAGCCGAGCGTTGATGTGACGCTTCCTTCGGATGCTGCGCCGTCGGAGACGGGGAAGCTGACCTTCATCGATAATCTCGTGGATCAGGACACCGGCACGATTCGGCTTCGCGCAACTTTCGAGAACAAGGACCGCCAGCTCTGGCCGGGACAGTTCGTGCAGGTGGCGTTGAATCTGACGGTCGATGCGAATGCGATCGTGATTCCCAGCCGCGCAGTGCAGCCAGGGCAGGATGGGATGTTCGTCTTTGTCGTGCGCGATGACATGACCGCGCAGCGCCGCTTCGTGAAGATCCGCCGCGCGATTGGCGAAGAGAGCGTCATTGAAGGCGATGTCCTAAAACCCGGCGAGCAGGTCGTCACGGATGGGCAATTGCGCCTGACCCCCGACGCCAAAGTCCAAATCATAACGCCGACGACGGCGCCAACCGCCGCTTCGAAGGATCAGAAGCTCAGCCGTACCACGGGCGAGACGCCCGTGTCCCAGATCGATGTGTCGTGGCACGGGCTTTCAGCCCGTGCGGATGACGCCGAAACAAGCTCTTCTGTGTTTGGGCACACAACGCACGGGCTGAAAGCCCGTGTCACGTTTGGGTCACCTCGCACAATCCGTGAGCAGGTGGCGTCATGAACATCGCCGAGCTGTTTATCCGCCGGCCGGTCATGACTACTCTGGTCATGTCGGCGATTCTCGTATTCGGTGTCATGGCTTACCTGAAGCTGCCGGTGAGCGATCTGCCGCAGGTCGATTTCCCGACGATTCAGGTGAACGCGAACCTTCCGGGCGCCAGTCCCGAGACGATGGCGGCTTCAGTTGCAACGCCGCTGGAGCGGCAGTTCACAACAATCGCGGGGCTCGATTCGATGACGTCGAGCAGCCAGCAGGGTCGCACGACGATCACGCTGCAATTTAGTCTGAATCGTGACATCGACGCCGCATCGCAGGATGTTCAGGCAGCAATCAGCCGCGCGGGCCGTACGCTTCCGCCGGACATGCCAAGTCCGCCGTCTTATCAGAAGGTCAACCCGGCGGATCAACCAGTGCTGTTCCTCGCGCTGACCAGCCCGACGCTCCCGCTGTATCAGTTAAATGAATATGCCGAGACGGATGTCGCGCAGAATATCTCGACAGTCGCCGGTGTGGCGCAAGTGCAGGTTTTCGGCTCGCAGAAATACGCCGTCCGGGTGCAGGTCGATCCGCAGAAGCTCGCCGCCAAAGGAATCGGCATCAACCAGGTGGCCGATGCGATCCAGACGGCGAACGTCAACCTCCCCACAGGCGTAATCGATGGCCGCACGCGGCAGTACACCGTGCAAGCCACTGGCCAGCTCGTCGATGCGGCATCCTACCGGCCGATCATCGTCACGTATCGCAATGGCAACCCCGTGCGGCTTCAGGAAGTCGGCACCGCCGTTGACAGTGTCGAGAACAACAAGACCGCGGCGTGGTTCACCGATCAGCGCGGCGTGATCCTCGGGATTCTGCGCCAGCCGGGCACGAATACCGTCGCAGTCGTGGACGCGATCAAGAAGATGCTCCCGCGCCTCAAGGAGCGTCTGCCGGCGTCGGTGGAGATGTCCACGATCACCGACCGCTCTGAAACGATCCGCGAATCCGTCGCCGATGTGAAGTTTACCCTCTGGCTATCGCTGGCGCTGGTTGTCGCGGTGATCTTCATGTTTCTGCGTAACGTCCGCGCCACGATTATCCCCAGCTTGGCGATCCCCATGTCGCTGATCGGCACGTTCGCCGTCATGTACATGATGGGGTATAGCCTGGACAACCTTTCATTGATGGCGCTGACGTTGTCGATCGGTTTTGTCGTGGACGATGCGATCGTGATGCTGGAAAACTGCGTGCGGCACATGGAGATGGGCTCGCCGCCGCTGGAGGCGACGCTCGTCGGCTCGCGCGAGATTGGGTTTACGATCATTTCGATGACGATTTCGCTCGTCGCGGTGTTCATCCCCGTGCTGTTCATGGGCGGGATGCTGGGACGATTGCTCAACGAATTCGCTGTGGTTATCGCGGTTGCGATTCTCTTCTCCGGGTTCGTATCGCTGAGCCTCACGCCGATGATGTGCAGCCGCTTCCTTAAAGGCGGGCATCAGAAGCACGGCCGGATCTATGCCGCATCCGAAAAAGTCTTTGATGCAGTCCTCTGGCTTTATGAGGTGGGACTGCGCGGCTCGCTGAAGTTTCATCCCGTGACGGTGCTGGTCTCTATCGCGGTCCTCGCAGGAACGGGTTACTTGTTCGTCAAAATGCCCAAGGGATTCCTGCCCGATGAGGATATCGGCCAGATTCGCGTCAACACCGAGGCCGCCGAAGGCGTTTCGTTTGCCGATCTCATGCGCTATCAGCAGCAGGTGGCGGATGTGCTCAAAGCCGATCAGGACGTGGAAGGGTTCATGTCGGTCGCGGGGGCGCGCGGCAGCGCCAACCAGGGTATCTTCAATCTGCGTCTCAAAGACCGCGACAAGCGCGAATCGTCGGCCCAGCAGATCCTCGAACGGCTCCGGCCAAAGCTTGCGCAGGTGCCGGGGATTCGATCGGTGCTTCAATTGCCTCCACCAATCCAGATCGGCGGGCAGATCAGCAAGGCGCAATACCAATTCAGCCTTCAAAGCCCTGACACTGACGAGCTATACGACAAAGCGCCGAAGATGGAGCAGGCGATCCGCGGCATCCCCGGCGTGCAGGATGTCAGCACCGATCTGCTGCTGAAAAACCCGCAGGTGATGGTTGAGATCGACCGCGATCGCGCATCCACCCTTGGAATCAGCGCTGCGAGAATCGAAACCGCGCTGGCCAGCGCGTACGGCTCGCAGCAGATTTCGACGATTTACCAGCCGACCAATACGTACCAGGTCATCCTTGAATTGATCCCCGAATACCAGCGAAATCCGGAGGACCTACCGCTGCTGTACATCAGCGCCAGCGACCGCCGGCTCGTTCCAATCCGCTCGCTGACCAAGCTTTCGCAGAACCTCGGGCCACTGTCGGTGAATCACGTCGGTCAGTTGCCGGCGGTGACGATCTCGTTCAACCTTCGCCCGGGCTACTCGCTGGGCGATGCGGTAGACGCGATCAATGAAATCGCCCGCAAAGAGCTTCCGGCCACAATCACGACAGGGTTCCAGGGCACCGCGCAGGTGTTCCAATCATCATTGACGGGATTGGGCGTGCTGCTGCTCGTGTCGGTGCTGGTGATCTACATCGTGCTCGGAATCTTATACGAAAGCTTTATCCACCCGATCACGATCCTCACCGCGCTTCCCTTTGCCGGCTTTGGCGCCTTGGTGACACTCCAACTGTTCCATAAAGACCTCGATCTCTACGGCTTCGTCGGCATCATCATGCTCGTAGGCCTGGTGAAGAAAAATGGAATCATGATGGTGGACTTCGCGATCGAGGCCCAGCGCAACGAAGGCAAGAACGCGCGGGATGCAATATACGAGGCGTGCGTCGTGCGATTCAGACCAATCATGATGACCACGATGGCCGCGCTGCTGGGCACGCTGCCGATCGCAATGGGCATCGGCGCAGGTGCGGAATCGCGACAAAGCCTGGGCTTAGCGGTCGTCGGCGGGCTGCTCTTCTCGCAAATGCTGACGTTGTTCGTGACGCCGGTGTTCTACGTCTACTTTGAAAAGCTGCGGACGATGTTTTCGGGGACACGGAAACAAGTGGCGCGCGAGGTGCCGGTGCGAGTGGAGCAGTTGGTCTGAGCTTAGAGATCGCTTTGGCGTATATATCGAACTCTTAGCTCCTTTGCCGGTACCGATTCGAATCCCTTCCACCTATACTTCGCACGAGTTCATGCGAATCGTCCACATCATTACGCGCCTGATCGTCGGCGGGGCGCAGGAGAACACGGTGCTCTCCTGTCTCGGGCAGCATCAGCGCGGGCATGAGGTGACGCTCATCACCGGGCCGCCAGTGGGACCTGAGGGGTCGCTGCTGGAGCGGGCGCAGAGCCAGGGGTATCGGGTTGAGGTGTATGACGAGATGCGGCGTTCGATCCTGCCGCGGAAGGATTGGAAGACGTACAAACGCCTGATCGCGCGGCTGCGCGAGCTGAAGCCTGATGTCGTCCACACTCATTCAAGCAAGGCTGGCATCATCGGTCGTTGGGCCGCCGACAAGGCGCAGATGCCGTTTATCCTCCACACGATCCATGGGCTGGCGTTCACCGCGTCCACCTCAAAGCTCGTCAACGCGTTTTACGAAATGTTGGAGCGGAAGACTGCTCCTTTGACACATAAGATCGTGTGCGTGGCCGACGCAATGCGTGAGCAGTCGCTGGCGGCTCACATCGGGACGCCGGAGCAATATGTTACGATCTATAGTGGAATGGACACGGCGCCGTTTCTCGATCCGCCGGTGCCGCGCGACGTAGTTCGGCGCGAGCTTGGATTGGGTACCGATCATGTAGTCGTCGGTACGATCGCGCGGTTGTTCGAACTGAAGGGGCACGACGATCTGCTCGGAATTGCGCCGGCGCTGTGTGCAAAGTTTCCCAACCTCCGTTTCCTCTGGGTGGGAGATGGCATCCTGCGTCCGCGGTTCGAGCAGCGGATCGCGGAAATGAATCTGAAGGATCGGTTTGTGCTGACCGGGTTGGTCCCACCGGCGCGGGTTCCGGAATTGGTCAATGCGATGGACCTGCTGGTCCACCCGTCACGCCGGGAAGGGCTCGCCAGAACGCTTCCGCAGGCCCAGCTCGTCGGAGCGCCCGTGATTGCATACGATGTGGATGGCAACCGCGAGGGATTGCTGGACGGCATCAGCGGTTTCGCGCTGCCTCCGTTTGATCAGAACAAGCTTGCGGAATCCATCGCGCAGCTTGCCTCGGATGCATCACTGCGTCAGAAGATGGGCGCGGCCGGGCGCGAGTTTGCACTTAAGCGGTTCGATGTGAACGTGATGATCGATCAGTTGGAAAGGCTGTATACAGGACCACGGGCTTACGGCACATGACGACAACTGCTTGGTATATTTCCTAATTGGAATGACATGGGCTGGAGGCCCGTGCTACCCCTATGGCTTCATTACTCATCATCGGACCGCATCCAGACGACCAGGAACTTGGCATGGGCGGCGCGATCGCGCGATTCGCTTCACAGGGGCACAAGGTACACGTTGTGGACATGACCAACGGCGAGCCGACGCCGCATGGGTCAGTCGAAACCCGGGCACGGGAATCTGCCGCAGCAGCGAAGATCCTCGGCGTCGAGAGGACGCTGCTAGGATTAAAGAATCGCGAGGTCGTTCACAACCTCGAATCGCGTCACAAGCTGGCGGCGCTAATTCGCGTGCACAAGCCGAATGTGCTGTTCGTCCCGTACCCGATCGATGCCCATCCCGATCACGTTGCCGTCACGAAGATCGCCGAAGATGCTCGCTTCGACGCCAAGCTAACGAAGTCCAACATCCCCGGCGAACCGTGGCATCCCAAGCGGATCATTTATTACTTCTGCACGCACCTGCGGCTGAACATCAACCCGAGCTTCTGCATCGACATCACCGACCAGATGGACACGAAGATGAGGGCCGTCGCCGAATATAAGAGCCAGTTCCTCAGCGCCGAGATCCCGGACATGGTGAAAACGCTGGCCGGATATTTCGGCGGGCGTATCGGAACGAGATATGCCGAGCCATTTTACTCTCATGAGGTACTGGGTTTTGGCGGGATTGATCAGCTTGTTTAGTAGCACGGGCTTCCAGCCCGTGGTACGTTAGCCTCGCGCTACCGAGCTTGGACCAGCAGTGGCCATGTGCTGGCGCACTCCTGCGGCGACATCACCCGCGAGCCGAAGCACCTCTTCCACCAGCTTTTCGGCACCCTGATAGACGATCCACGGGCCGACATCATTCATGTAGCACGGCGTCGTCACGATGCGGTTCGTTTCGTCGACGAAAATATCCGTCGGCCCGGTGTCGTGGTGTTCGGCGCCCATCTGGTTGATCTTTTCCGCCGTGCCGGGGTCGGTGCCGATCGTGAGCTTCGGCCGCAATCCCATCTCGCCGAAAATCTTGGCGGCAATCACCGGCGCGATGCACGCCAGACCGATCGGCTTGCGGGCGTGGTTCATTTCGATCAGGAGGCGTTTGACCTCCTCGTTGACCTTCATGTCGGCGCCTTTGGAGGCAAAATCGCTGAGGTTCTTCGCAGCGCCAAATCCGCCGGGCAGGAGAACCGCGTCCAGGTCATCGGACTTCACGCCGGCGATATCAGTCATCTTCCCTCGCGCGATTCTTGCCGATTCCTCCAACACGTTCCGCTGCTGATGCATGGGCTTTCGAGTCAGGTGGTTCATCACGTCACTTTGCGGGATATTGGGCGCCATACAGATCGTATGAGCGCCGCGGCGGTCCAGCGCGATAAGGATGCTGACCGTTTCGTGGATCTCGCTGCCGTCCATGAACCCGCTGCCGCTGAGGATGACTCCGACGTTCAGTGACATATCGCGCCTCCGATCAGGCTGAGCCGCGCCAGTATAACTGCTGAGCCGCCGCAGCGGTGCGCCCATTCCAGCGCCAGATCTAAATTCCTGAAAAATTTGACCATTGGGCGGCTCGTGTTACAGATATGCTTAAGCGACGCTGATGGGGACGCCGCACGACAGGTATGGAACCTAATCTCACCAGTTTCCTGCTGCTGATCAACCGCTACTTCCACGTCGTGGCTGCGGCGCTATTGATCGGCGGCACGCTGTTTTACGAGCTGATCGTGCCGGTCGCCATCGACGAGCTGAAGGATCCGCAGAAGCTCTTCGTCTTCGCTCGGGCGCGATGGGCGTTCCGATGGATTGTCTGGTTCGGTGTGGTGGTTCTGCTGATAACTGGGTCTGTCTCGACGTATCGTAACTGGCCTGGATACAACGGCGCTGAAGCCGCCTATCTGCAATATTCCGAGCCGGAGACCGGATCATTTCACCTCTATGGCGCAGGATATTGGTGGTTGGCGCACGCGCTCCTGGGAGCCGCGGGGCTCAGCGTGGCGACGGCGCTGGTGCTGGGACGCACTCCGCCGCGATATCCGCTGGTCTGGATGCGGATCAATCTGCTCATCCTGATGGTTGTGATCTTTCTGGCCAGTACGACGCGCGATATCCGGCACCGGCTGCTGGAAACCTACGTCGAGACGAATAGCCAGGTGTGGGTGCCCGAGATCGGAGAGCCGGAATCGTCGCCAACGACCGCGCCGGCGTCTCAGCCATGAACGCTGACCAGCACATCAATCCGTCAGACGATCCGTCCACGTCCATGGGCGCCACCATCATCGCGCCCGGCGTCTCCGTTGCGCCCGGCGGGCTGCGACTCCAGTTCTCCCGCAGCGGTGGGCCAGGTGGTCAGAACGTCAACAAGGTCAACTCCAAGGCCGAGCTTTGGGTCCGCATCGGATCGATCATAGGACTGACCCACCGCGCCCTGGGGCGGCTCCGGGCTCTAGCCGGGAGCCGGCTGACCCGCGAGGACCAAATCCATCTCAAGAGCGAGCAGTCGCGCTCGCAGGAAGCGAACCGCGAGGAAGTGTTCGAGCGGCTAAGACAGCTCGTGCTGGAAGCTCGCGTCGAGCCGAAAGTTCGACGAAGGACCAAACCCAGCAAGGCGGCGAAGCAGCGCCGGCTCGAGTCAAAGAAGCGGCGGGGGGAGATCAAATCCGGGCGGCAGGGTCATTCGCGCGACGATTGGTGAATGATCTCGATAGTGACACCGGCGTCCCGCCCGTGCTTTGTGCTCTCAAACTGGTGAGCCCCTGACATTCCGAATCTACCCGCACCGGAGGGACGCCCGTGTTACGATTGCGGTCTTCATACTTTGATTTGGCGCCTGCCATGGGATATGATATTAACTATCTGGTTAGTTAATACGCGTACGACATTAAAGATGCCCCGAACCCGCACACAACAGACACGCAGCGATCAGACTCGATCCGCGATCCTCGCCGCCGCCGAGAAGGAGTTCGCGCGCTCCGGCCTCGCGGGTGCAAGGACAGACGCCATCGCAACAGCCGCGGGTGTCAATAAGGCGCTGCTCTATTACTACTTCAAAAGCAAGGAGGCTCTCTTCGGCGCCGTGATCGAGGACCATTTCAAAGCCTTCAACGAGCGGGCGCTGCCAATCCTGCTTGGTGATGGCCCGGCCCGGTCGCTGCTGCTGAAATATGTCGCGATGCACTTCGACTTCATCAGCGAACGGCATCGGCACGCATCGCTGCACCAGCAACTGATGATGGGCGGCGGCGGGCACCTGAAGCGGCTGGTGCCGAAGTATTTCACGCCGCGAAGCGAGGCGCTTCAGAAGTTGTTGGAGCGAGGAATCCGCTCCGGCGAGTTTCGCAAAGTCGATCGATTTCATACCGCCGCGTCGATCGTCGGGCTGATCGTCTTCTATTTTTCCGCCGCGCCGGTGCTGACCTTGCTGGGGCACGATGATGCGTATTCGCCGGAGAATCTGCATCGTCGCCGGCAAGAAGTGCTTGATTTTGTGCGATTCGGATTGTTCGTCGATCCAGAGGCTGAGCTGACATGAAACGATTCGTGATCCTATTGATCATCGCTGCCGCGATTGCCGGGAGCATCTACTACGCCACGATGGGTCAGTCCGGCGACATCGTGCTGACCGGGATCGTCACGACCGACCACGTCATCGCCAACGCGCAGATCCAGGGAAGATTGCAGGAACTGAAGGTCCGCGAAGGTGATACGGTGAAGAAGGGCGACCTTCTGGCAGTGATCCAGCCGGCCGAGTGGAAAGCCGACATGGATTTCTACACGAGCAGCCAGCAGCAGGCCGCCCAGCAGGTGACCCAGGCCGAGGCGGATCTGCGGTTCCAGGAACAGCAGACCGCGAATCAGATCAAGCAGGCCGAAGCGAACCTCGACGCCGCGAAAGCTGAAGTGACTCAGGCGCAGGCGGACCTCGAGAACAACCGCATCAATTTCGAACGCGCCGATGCTCTGTTCAAACGGAGCGCCGAAACCGCGCAGATCCGCGACCAGGCCAAAGCCGCGTATGACTCATCGGTGGCTCACGTCGATGCTCTGCAAAAGCAGGTTCGATCCAGCGAAGCATCGCTGGAGATGGCCAAATCGAATGTCGAGCAGAACGCCGTGAAACGGGCGGCATTGGATGCCAACAAGCACGAACTGGCGGCCGCGGAAGCCAAACGAGACAAAGCGCAGGTGCAACTCCAATACACGCAGATCCTCTCACCGATTGACGGGATCGTCGATGTCCGAGGCGCCCTGCCCGGCGAGGTCGTCAACCCGGCGCAGGCGATCGTCACGCTGATCAATCCGGATGACTTGTGGGTTCGCGCGGATGTGGAGGAGACGTATATCGACCGGATCCGAATTGGCGAGAAGATGACCGTAACGCTTCCGTCGGGTGCGACGCGCGAGGGAACCGTCTTCTATCGCGCAGTCGTCGCAGATTACGCGACTCAGCGGGATGTGAGTCGAACGAAACGCGATATCCGCACGTTCGAATTGCGGCTTCGCTGCGACAACAGCGATCGCGCTTTGGCGGTCGGAATGACGGCGTATGTGAAGTTGCCGGTTGGGAAATGAGGAGGGATCGTTCACCACGGAGACGCGGAGACACGGAGATCTTTCTGATGCTTGAGAAACCTCTCTGCGTCTCCGCGTCTCTGCGGTGAAAATGAGTTTGAGATCGCGACATGTTGGACGTTGAAGTCGACAATCTCACCAAGTGCTTCGGCAGCTTCTGTGCTGTCGATCATCTCAACTTCGCCGTCGAACACGGCGAAGTGTTTGGTCTGCTCGGTCCCAATGGCGCGGGCAAATCGACGCTGATCCGGATGCTCACGACGCTGATCCCACCGACTTCCGGCGTAGGACGCGTGAACGGATTCGACGTAGCGCACCAGGCCAACTCCGTCCGGCAGTCAATCGGCGTGATCCCTCAAGCGATGACCTCCGACATGGACCTGTCGGCGAACGAAAACATGACGATCTTCGCCAAGCTCTACGGCATTGGCCGGGAGAAGCGGAAGAAAACCATCGCCGAACTGCTCGAAGCGGTCGACCTGACCCGCTGGGCCGACAAACCGGTGAAGCAGTTCTCCGGCGGCATGCGGCGGCGGCTGGAAATCGCTCGAGGACTCGTACACGAGCCGAAGATCTTTTTCCTCGATGAGCCGACGACCGGTTTGGATCCGGTCTCGCGCGTCTCCGTCTGGGAGATGCTCTCGCGCCTGAAGAACGAGCGGGACCTGACGATCATCGTCACCACACACTACATGGACGAGGCCGACAAGCTCTGCGACCGGATCGCGATCGTCGATCATGGAAAACTGGTGGCACTCGATTCTCCGCTGAAGCTCAAGGCATCGATCCCCGGCAAAAACATTCTGGAAGTCAGCTTCGCACCGGTGCCCGAGAATTGGAGCAAGGTGCTGGAGAGTCTGCCCGAAGTCGCCGAGGTGAAAGCGGAGGACCACATCTTCCGCATCTCCTCGAATAATGGTCCCCAGACAACCGTTGCGCTGATGGAAGTCGTGCGAAAGGCTGGGATTTCGCTGGTTTCATTGTCGGTCCAAAGCACGACGCTGGACGATGTGTTCGTTCATTACACAGGAAGACAATTACGCGATTCGCTTCAGAGCGCGCTGGGATACATGATGCCTTCGCGGCACGGATAGATTCGTTGCAAGAGAAGAATTCTCACCGCTGAGACGCAGAGACGCGGAGAGAAGATGACAAGGTGACTGGGTGACAAGGTGAATGCAGTTGAGCGCGAATGCGCCCTCTCACCTCACCGTGTCACCCCCTCACCCTGTCATGAGTTCTCTGCGTCTCCGCGTCTCCGCGGTGAAAATGAATGCTGGCGCGCGAGACGCGCCAAACAAGTGAGTGAATATGCATCGCATCTGGGCCATCATCGAACGGGATTTGCGGCGGTTTAAACGCAGCCCGACACTCATCATCGTTTCGATGATCATGCCGCTCGTGCAGCTCGTGATCCTTGGATACGCGTTTGGCGGGAAGGTGAAGAACCTGCACGTTGGCGTGGTCGATCAGGATCATGGCGTTCCGGCGGTGAAGCTCAAGGAAATGTTTGAATCGGTCGCCGCCAATGCGAAGACCTTTGACACCGTCGCGTATGCGGATCAAGCGACAGCGCTGCATGATCTTCGCACTGGAAGGATCAATGCGGTCGTGCATATCCCGCCGGAGTTTTCGCGAAATACGCTCGCGGGGGCGCGCCCGCAATTTGCCCTGATTCAGGACAACACCGATCAGTTCGCGTCCTCAGCGCTGACGGCCACCCTCAGCCAGCTTGTCGGCGCGTATAACCAAAAGACCCCCGAGGCGCGTGTACCTGCGCAGGTTTCAGTGTCGGTTGTCGAGGTCTACCCGTATGTCCCGTACATCCAGTACCTGCTGCCCGGCACGATTGTGCTCGCGATTTTCGTTTCGGCGATGATCGGCGGGGGGATCATCTATATCGACGACAAAGCCCGGGGTTTGCACGAAGGATATCTCGTCACGCCCATTCGCAAGTTTGAGTTGATTCTCGGTTTCAATCTTGCCGGCGCCATGAAGGCGATTCTTTCCGGCGTGGTGCTGGTCGTTTGCGGCTCCCTGATCGCCGGGATTCCCGATCCACTCAATATTCTGCGCCTGGGGCGCGCACTACTGCTCGTGCTCGTGACGGGGCTGGCGCTGATCAGCATGATGTTTTTGATCATGGTGCGCGTCAGCGACCCGCTGGTTCCCCGAGCGATCTTCGGCGTGCTCAACACGGTCCTCTTCTTCCCCAGCGGCGCAGTCTATCCCACCGAGGCGTTTCCTCCGTGGATGAAGGTCATCTCATCAGCCGACCCGTTCACCTATGCCGTGCACGGGTTCAAGGAATTAATGCTGAAGAACACCGGACTGGCGGCGATCAGCTACGATCTGGCGTTCCTCACCGGTTTCACGATCATCGCGATGACCGCCGCGACGCTGCTGTTCCGGCGAACGCTGTGACACTGGCAAATCCGAAGCACGAAGCTCGAAACCCGAAAAATTCGACTTCGCTCATCGCAGGCAAATCCAAAAACCCAGAAATGAAAAATGACCGAAACGCCATTCGGTGTTTCGGTCATTTCTGAATTTTGAAATTGTTTCGGATTTCGAACTTTGTGCTTCGAATTTCCGCCCTCACGCGGCCTTATTCATCGTCGTCGTCGAACTCTTCCTCGTCGTCGTCATCGTAGTCATCGTCGTCATCGGGGTTGTCGAAGTCGTCTTCTTCTTCATCCTCATCGTCATCATCGTCTTCGTCGTCTTCATCCTCGTCGTCGTCCAGGTCTTCGTCTTCTTCCTCTTCGTCGAATTCCTCTTCCTCGTCCTCGAATTCCTCTTCCTCTTCTTCATCGTCGTCGTTTTCGTCGTCCTCAGCATCATCCTCGTCGTCGCCGTCGTCGCCCGCGTCTTCTTCGTCGTCGTCCTCGTCCTTGCCCTTCTTCTTCGGCTCGTCCTCGTCTTCCTCCTCCTCGGCGCGGCGGGGCTTCCGCTTTGCGCCTTGGGGAAGCAACTGTTCATCGAGGCCAGAAGTTGAACTCGCGCCGGCGATGGGAGGATCGAGCAGCGTCACACCGAGCGATTCAGCGCCCTGGAGGACATTCAGAAGAAGCGTAGACACCGCACCATCGTCGCCGTAGTCGTTGATCATACTATTTCCCGTAAGGACCTACTGGGGGTCGAAAGTGGCGGTATTGAAGCTACGAGGGGGTGTCACGTCAAGGGGACAACCATCACAAAGTGACTGGGATTTTCGGGGATCCAACGCCGCCGGGATCAATCGATTTTTGCCCGGCGCAAAAGCAGCGCGTTGCCGAGCACGGTGACATCCGAAAGCGCCATCGCCGCCGCGGCAATGTAGGGATTGAGCAGCCCAAAAGCGGCCAGCGGGATTGCCAGCACATTATAGATGAATGCGAAAAACAGGTTCTGGCGAATCGTCCGCATCGTGGCGCGGCTGAGCCGCAGCGCCGTGGCAATTCCGTGCAGGCTTCCACCGACCAGAACAATGTCGCTGGTCTGCTTGGCGATGTCCGATCCGGTGCCAATCGCGATACCGAGGTCTGCCTGAGCCAGCGCCGGGGCGTCGTTGATGCCGTCGCCGACCATGGCGATTGAGGAATTGCGATTTTGAAGGTCTCGAATTGCTTCTGCTTTCCCATCGGGTTTCACTTCGGCACGGACGTCGTCGATCTTCACCTGTTTGGCGATGGCTTCGGCAGTTGCGCGGTTGTCGCCGGTGAGCAGCACCATTTTCAATCCGAGCCGGTGGAGATCAGCGATGGCTTGTGCGGAATCGGGCTTGATCGTGTCACTCAATTCAATGGCTCCGAGATGCTCGATTCGGCTGTCGTGCCTGACCGCAACGTATACCTTTGTATCACGGGCTTCCAGCCCGTGGCCTGCATCTGCCACGGGCTGGAAGCCCGTGGTACCGCGACGCAGCAGCGCTTCGCTGCCGACCAGCAGCGTCCTCCCATCGACGGATGCGACCACGCCGGCGCCCGGCTCGTTGTTGAAGCTGTCGGGATCGGCCAAGGGGAGATTTCGATTTCTCGCAGCGTCGACAATCGCCCGCGCGATCGGATGCTCGCTGTATTGTTCCGCGGAAGCCGCGAGACGTAGGACTTCGTTTTCGAGCATGCCATTGAGCGGTTGCACTTGCGTGACAACCGGTTTGCCCTGCGTGATCGTGCCGGTCTTGTCGAGCACGACAGTGTCGATGCGCTCGGCCTTCTGAAGTGCGTCGATGTCGCGGATGAGGATCCCTTTTTTGGCGCCGCGACCCGTCCCGACCATCAGCGCCGCGGGCACGGCAAGACCCAGCGCACACGGGCAGGCGATGATCAGTACGCTGCACACGGCCAGTGCGATCTTTCCCCACGTGCGGGCACTGTCCCAATGCTGGACCCAACCGGCGAAGTACCAGCCGATGCCAGTGACCAGCGCGATGCTGAGGACCGTCGGCACAAACACGGCCGCCACTTGATCCGCGAGTTGCTGGATTGCTGGTTTGGACGCTTGCGCGTGCTCGACAAGCTTGATGATCTGCGCCAGCGCCGTTTGTGCGCCGGTGCTGGTAACGCGAACGATCAACGCGCCGTCGATGTTCTGCGTGCCGCCGATGACTTTGTCTCCAACATCTCGTGAAACCGGCAGCGATTCGCCAGTGATCAGCGATTCATCCACACTGGACCGCCCCTTAACGACCTGCCCATCGATGGCCACGCGATCGCCAGGACGAACCAGGATGAGGTCGCCGATGTGAAGGTCGGCGACGGGGACTTCGGAGGTGGGTGCAGACATTGAGAGTGGAGCGTGGAGGGTGGAGGGTAGAGACTCGCGACTCTCCACCTTCCGCGCCGTAGCCGGCGCGAGCTGCAATAATTCCCGGATCGCGCTTCCAGCGCTTTGCCGTGCTCGCGCTTCAAGCCAATGACCGAGGCTGATCAGTGCCAGCAATCCCGCCGCTTCCATGAAATAGAGCGTGGGAAGCGCGCTCCACCAACGGAGCAGATACCCGATCAGCGCAACCACGCTGTAGCCGTACGCGACGGTCGCGCCCAGCGCGATCAACGTGTCCATGTTGCTGGTGAAACGCCTGGCGGCTTTGAACGCACTGCGATAAAAGCCGGCGCCGACGTACGCAATCGAGATTGTGCTGGTGATCAGCGCGGTCCAGGTCATCCAATCGGGTTGTGCGACTGAACCCACGGCAGAGCCGTGGGCTTGGTGATGCGGGGAAACGAGCGTGAAGATCCAATGTGCCGCTTCCACAGGAAACCAAAGCAGGAACCCAACCAATGCGCGCCGGAACCACGCACGGGCTTCGTGCATCTGATGATGCAACCGCTGCTCTTCCACATTCGCGGCGTTTTCGTGCGGCTGCTCGGGCGCGGAAGGGTAACCCGCATCAGTAATTGCAGCGGCAATTTCCTCCGGTGTCGTCCTGGAGGCGTCGTAACGGACCACTGCCCGTCCCCGCGCCAGGTTCACATCACACGCCTGCACCCCGCCGATCGTCTCGGCGGCTTTGCGGACGTGAGCAACGCAACTGGCGCAGTCCATGCCGTTGACCAGCAATGCTGATTCCTGCTGCTCCGAGGTTGCCGCGGTTTGCGTCATCACGTTGTCCCACCATTATGATATGCAACGAGTCAGCCTGGGAGTGTGGTTCAAAACAAAGCCCACGGCTCTGCCGTGGGCATGGTACGCAACATTACATGGGACCGCGTCCGCGCGCGTCCAACGCTACGACGACCAACCGTCACGTCACTTCTTGTAATACGCAGTATTTTTCTCGATGAATGAAGCCCATTCAGCCGGCAGGTCTTCCTGCGGAAAGATCGCTTTCACCGGGCATTCATCCACACACAGGCCGCAGTCGATGCAGGTGTCCGGGTCGATATACAGCATCTCTTCCGTCGCAAAATTCGGCTCGTCCTTGGTCGGGTGGATGCAGTCGACCGGGCAAACAACAACGCAAGCGGTATCTTTGGTGCCAATGCAAGGCTGGGCAATGTAATGAGACATAAGGGCAAATCTCCTTGGACTGCTTTGTCCGGAGATTATAGGGGAAGTGTGGGACGGGGCAAATGGGCCGGCGCACTAGCTCGTGCTTCTGTGGCGCGCAGCCACCGTAGGATACCGCCCAGCCTTCCCGAGCATCTCACGTTCGAGGACTCGATCCGGATGATTCAGACGAAGAAGGACAGCGGTTGCCGCCCCTACGTCCGTGATCGGTACGATCCGCCGATCCTCCAGCCGAAAATGATCCGCCCAATGGTCGAGTCGCGGATTGAATAGTCTGCATAACGCACCCGAAGGCGTCAGCGCGGCGATATCAGTTCCCTTGAACCGATTGCAGAAGACACATGCTAGCGCAAGATTGTCTGCGACTGTCTGGCCGCCGTGCTTCTCACTGATGACGTGTTCGACCTGGCATCCCAGAAATGTGTCGCTCTCGTGGATCAGGCAATATTCACACAAAGACTCGGCGCGCTCGACCACGAGCCGGCGAAGTTTGGCCGGAACGTAGCTACTCATTTCCGGCGGTCTTCATCCTGGCCTTGGCCTTCGCCAATCGCATCAGGTGCTCGAGTTCCAGGTAATGATTGAGTTCCAACTCGTCCTCGGCCGACAGGGTCCCCTCGGCGCTTCGACGCAGCAGGTCTTGCACCAATGCTTTGGCCTCCTCAGACGGCGCCCAATCGGCTACATCATCCGGCGTGGAACCACCCGCGATGAAATCGACGATTTCCTCGTAGACCCGCGTCATTGCGATTAATTCTATCCGGCCCGGCAGGCAATCACCACAAATATTCCATCGCATCATTTGAGCATTTCCTTACCGGCCTGATCTTCCTTGCCCGCACCCTGATGATTCCTATACTAAATGGTCCATTTATCATTCTCTCTCTGGAGTGCATCTCATGCCCAGTTACACCACCGCCGACATTCGTAATGTGCTGCTGGCCGGTCATGGCGGCAGCGGAAAGACGACCCTCGCCGATGCCATGCTCTTTGCCTCCGGAACGGTCAACCGCAAGGCTTCCGTGACGGATGGCAACAGCTTTTCCGATTTCGAAAAAGAGGAGAAGGAGCACAAGCATTCGATCTACAGCTCGATCCTCCATTGCGACCATCAGGGCAAGCGGATCAACCTGATCGACTCGCCGGGATCGCCGGATCTGATCGGGCAGGCGCTGGCGTGTCTGCCGGCGGTTGAGACCGTCGCGATCGTGGTGAACGCGGTCTCCGGCATCGAAGTCGTCACGCGCCGCATCTGGGAAGCCGCGAAGGAACGGAACCTTCCGCGGGCGATCATCATTAACAAAATCGACATGCCCGAGGTGGACCTGGAGACGCTCGTCGGGCGCATCCAGGAAACTTTTGGACATGAGTGCCTGCCGATCAATCTCCCGTCCGAAGGTGGCAAGAAGGCGCTGGACTGCCTGCTCAACACCGACGGCACGAGCGATTTCGACACGATCAAGCGCTGCCACGCCGCCATTCTCGATCAGATCGTCGAGATGGATGAGAACCTGATGGAGAAATACCTCGGCGGCGAAGAGCCGGATTATGCAGCGCTGCATGCGCCATTTGAAAAGGCGATGGATGAGGGTCATCTGGTCCCGATTCTCTTCTGCGACGCAAAAAACGGCGTCGGCGTCACCGAGCTTCTGGACGCGATGGCTAAGCATTTCCCTTCACCAGAAGAGGGCAATCCGCGGCCCTTCATGTATGGCGAAGGCGCCGATGAGAAGCCGTATCCGTACAACCAGGACGCGAACCGCCCACTGCTCGCGCATGTGTTTAAAGTCACGACCGATCCATTCGTCGGCAAGCTCGCGGTCTTCCGCGTCCACCAGGGCAAATGCTCCGGCAACACGCAGGCGTTCATCGGCCACAACAAAAAGCCGATTAAGCTCGGTCATGTCTTCCACCTCCAGGGCAAGGACCATAAGGAAGCAGACATGGTCATCGCCGGCGACATCGGCGCTGTCGCGAAGATCGAAGAGATCCACACCGGCGACGTCCTGCATGATGATCACGCGCTGGACACGGTGCATCTCCAGCCGATGACGTTCCCCACCCCCATGTACGGCCTGGCGATTACTCCCAAGGCCCGCGGGGATGAAGTCAAGATCAGCACGATGCTGCACAAGCTGGTCGAGGAAGATCCGACATTCCGCTGGAACACCGATCGCCAGACCCACGAGGTCGTCATTAATGGTCTTGGTGAACTGCACCTGCGCCTCGTGCTGGAGCGCATGAAAAACCGCGGGCTTCAGGTGGACACCAAGCCGCCGAAGATCGCGTATCGCGAGACGATCACGACGAACGCCGAGGGGCATCACCGCCACAAAAAACAGACCGGCGGCGCCGGACAGTTCGGCGAAGTCTTTCTCAAGATCGAACCAAAACAGCGTGGCGAAGGCTTTGAATTCGCCGACGAAATCTTCGGCGGCGCCATCCCGGGTCAATTCGTCCCCGCGATCGAAAAAGGCGTCCGCGAGGTCCTAGAAACCGGCGCAATCGCCGGCTATCCGCTCCAGGACATCAAAGTCATCGTTTACGACGGCAAGCATCACCCCGTGGACAGCAAGGAAGTTGCTTTCAAAACGGCGGGCAAATACGCGTTTATCGACGCGATCAAGAAAGCAAAGCCCGTCCTGCTCGAACCAATCGTCAACATGGAAGTCACCGTGCCCGAAGACAAAGTCGGCACGATCACCGGAGACCTCTCCGGCAAACGCGGGCGGATCCAGGGCCAGGACTTCATCGGCGGCGGCATGGCGGTCGTCAAAGCGCAAGCGCCGCTCTCCGAAGTCATGCAGTACCAAAGTCAGCTCAAGAGCGTCACCGGCGGCCAGGGCTCCTTCGCGATGGAACTAAGCCACTACGAACCCACGCCGCCTCAGGTGCAAGCGCAGATTGCGGCGCAGTACAAGCCAAAGGCTGAGGAGGAGTGACGCGCGGCACGGCGTAGGCGTGTGAGCAAAGCCGGGGGCATTCGGCTGACGACTCAACGGCGCCACATATTCTTGCGTGTTGGTGGGTGCCTTTTTTCGGGACGCAAATAGCCGCTCCACACACAAGTTTAGGGGGACGGACATTCTGATCTGTCACCAAGGGGTAGCGCGGCACATTCCTGTCCCTTCGCGCGAGCAAAATCGATGGACCAACTACTTGACTATGCCGCACCGCCGAATCCCGTCCGCCGATGGGTTACGGCCATTCATTTCGGTGCGGCGGCGTGGCCGGTTCTGATCCAGGCCGGAATACACCTGGAGTGGCTTTTGGCGTGGGCCATCCTCGGTCATCGACCTATGGCACCTCCGTCGCCTGATGATCCTAAGATGACACTGGGGCTGGCGCACGATGCAATGACGCTGATCATGGTCAGCTGGCCCCTGGGGATGATGCTCGGTCTGGGCAGCATCGTAATTCTCTCGATGACGAGGCGCTCGGTTTTGCGCACTCTTCTCTGGGCAATGGCATTGAGCGGGATATGGGTCGCCACCATTGCACTGAATCGGTGGGACCCGCTTCGGCTTCGAGTCATCGAGTGGTTCTTCGATTGACGCTGCTGGCCGGAGTACCATGGAACTCAGCCTCTCGAAGCTGCGCCGCAGGTGCAGGCTCAGATTGCGGCGCAATACAAGACGAAGGCCGACGAAGAGTAAATGCAATCGTGACACGGCTTTTCAATGCGTGCATTGTGTGCGAAAGATTAAGCGCCTCTGGTTTTGCGCTTCGTGCAGGGGCCGAGAGTCCATGTCACAATACGGTGTGGGCTGTATGAAAAAACGCCGGGATCAGCCTCAACCGCTACCGAAGCTGAAGTCTGAATTCGCCGCCTCGCATGGAACGACGGCGCACGGGCCGTTCAGCGCCTGAGGAATTCGACCAATGGCTCGACGAGCTGGCGAACGGGCTGCCAAATCTTCCGCTGCTTCCGGCAGACTTCTCCCGCGCTGATCTTTACGATGACCAATACTGACGCGCTTAGCTACAACGAAGTCGAAGCCTTCACGCCCTCGGCCGTGCTCTCTTCCTGATCCGCAGGCAAATCTGGCAGCGCGCACTTGACCGTCGTTCCCATTCCCACTTCGCTGGTCAATTCCACGGTCCCACCCAGCGCATGGATCGCATGCTTCACGATTGCAAGGCCGAGCCCCGTTCCACGCCCGGCCGATCCGCTCCGCGCGGGGTCGACCTGGTAGAACCGCTCGAAGACGCGCTCGCGATGTTCTAGCGGGATGCCGATTCCGGTATCCGCAACTTCGAGGATGATTTTCCCATCTGACCGTGCGAAACGGACGGTCACAATGCCGCCGTCGTGGGTGAATTTGACGCTGTTTTCGACCAGGTTCTTCAGGATCAGATCGAGCAGGTGACGATCCGAGCTGAATTCGGGGTCGTCCCCCCAGTCGTCAGCGTCGAAGCGAAGCTCGACCCCTTTTGCACGAGCGCCGGCGCTCATCGTTGAACGGAGCAGAGCGATCAAATCGGGCATTTTCACCGGAGCGATCTGGGCTTTGAGATCCGGGCTCTCGACGCGCGAGAGATCCAGTAGATCGGTCAGCATTTCCTCCAGGCGGCGCAGGTGCCCGCCGATGATTGTCACGCAGCGCGAGGTCTGGTCGGGATCGTCCTTGTAGGCATCCTGAAAAGTCTCGAATGCGACTTTGATCGCAGCGATTGGCGTGCGAAGCTCGTGGCTCGCGTTGGCTACGAAATCCGTTTTCATCTGCACCGTGGCCGCCATCGCGCTGACATTCCGCAGGACCAGCAGGACACCGCCGGCCTTGGCGTTGGTAGCGATCGCGTGGTACGTGACGCGCTGGCCGGCACGCTGCAATCTGATCTCCCGGGCGGTCACGGGACTGCCGGTTTTGACCTGCTCCAGCACTTCCAGGATCGCTTCTTCGTTGACGACGACATCCACTTTCTTTCCCAGCGCCTGCGCCGTGGTGAGTTGAAGCAATCGCGCCGCGGGTAGATTGATCACGACAATCCGCTGCTGCGAATCGCTCAGAAGAATCGGATCGGGAAGCGAATCGACCAGCGCCTGAAGGTCAGCCCGTTGGTGATTCAGGTCCGCCACCTGTTTTTCGGCGTGGGAAGCCATCACATTGAAGCGATTGCCGAGGAATTGAATCGCATCAGCGCCGGTGGGCTTGACGCGGGTCTTCCAATCGCCGCCTGCGATCTTATCCGCAGAATCCGCCAGCTCGCGCACCGGTCCAATCCATTGCCGCTGAAGTGACCAGGCAAGCCATGCCATGATCAGTAGCGCCGAGAGCGTCCCAGTGACAAGAATCGCCCACACCGGCACACCGATGTTGGCCCAGACATGTTCCGGGTAACTCAATCGCACGACGACCCCATTCGGTTGGTTCGGATCAAGCAACTGTGCGAAGTAGACCGCGTTCTCCCGAATTGTCACGCTGTGGCGTTCACTGCTGCCGGTGCCGTGTTCCCGCGCTGCGATGACTTCCGGCCGCGCGTTATGGTTCTCCATCGACTTGGGATCGTGGTAGGTATCGATCAGGACGGCGCCGTTTCCATCAATCAGCGTAATCCGCGTCTCCAACACATCGCCAAGGTCCTGAATGCGCGATGCCTGCTCGGGTGTGATCGATGTGGCATCGGTGGGGACCGACGGCCGCACGATGGTCACGAGGCGTTGAAGATCATGGATCTGCTGGGCCCGCGTGGTTTCCTGTCCCACCCAGTACACCACTGCGCCGCACACGCCGACGACGATGACGATCATCATCGCAAACGGAACGATCAGGCGCCAGACGAGGGGCTTGGGAGACATCGGTCTGAGCAAAAGGATACACGTGGAAATGACCAATGACCAAACCAGAAATCCGAATCAATGACCAAATCCGAATAACCAATAGAGGGTTAAGCCACAGAGGCACAGAGAGCACAGAGCACCAATGCCGATCTCTGTGTTCTCTGTGTCTCTGTGGCAAGATCCTTTTTCATCATTCAGACATTCGTCATTGATTCGGATTTCTGGTTTCGGGTTTGGTCATTCAAGAAGCTATTCGCTGTCTTCCGGCGTTTCGCGCAGCCGATATCCGACTCCGCGCACGGTGTGAATCAGCCAGTTCGCGTCGCCGAGCTTTTTGCGGATGGCAGTGACGTGGACGTCGATGGCGCGGTCAGTCACGAAGACATCAGCGCCCATCGCTTTGTCCATTAACTGATCGCGGGTAAGGACACGGCCGCGCGCGTTGACCAGGGCGCTGAGGAGCTTGAACTCGGTGAGCGTGAGCTTGACCGCCTCACCATCGACCGTTGCTTCATGTTTGGCGGTGTCGATCGAGAGCGGGCCGGCGCGGAGGATTCCGGTCTTATCTCCGGGCTGCGGAGGCTCGCCGCGGCGCAGGACCGTGTTGAGCCGCGCCAAGAGGATCTTCATGCTGAACGGCTTGGTGACATAATCATCAGCGCCGAGGGAGAGCCCAACCACGACGTCGATCTCTTCGCTCTTGGCGGTCAGCATGACGATGGGGATGTTTGCAGTCCGCGCGTCTGCTTTCAAACGACGCGCGACCTCGGTGCCATCGATTCCGGGGAGCATCAGATCGAGGATAATCAGGTCTGGCTGCTCGCGCTGCGCGATCTCCAAGGCATCGGTACCGCTGGTGGCGGCAAGGAAATCGTAGCCGTTGCGCTGGAGGTTGTAGGTGATCAGGTCCACCAGGTCCTTTTCATCATCGACGACGAGGATGCGCTTGCGCCCCCCACGGGAGGCAGCGGGATTCGACGTCGCCGCAACGTTACGGGTCACTGGACTGCGCGATGTCTCCTGTTTGGTCATAAGCATCGGATTCTCCGGCGAGCATCCCATCCGCCGTGGCAAAAGGTGTCAAGGAATTAACAAAGGCTTAACTTTAGGTAGGCACGAATGCATCAGGCACGAAGGAACGAAGGGTAAGCTTCCTCTCATACGCATCAGGTTTGATTTCTGCGCGCCGTTCGGCGCTTGTTCGGTTGCGCGATCGCTGGTGGTCGGTCAGACTCTGCGGGCATGACTCTTACACTTGCCAACGCGGGGGACCTGACTCGCCTTGAAGAACTGGTCTCACGGGAGATCAATGCCAAGCAGCGTGATCGTTATCGCGCGGTGTTCCTGGTCGCCAGCGAACAACTTGAAGGTGATGAGATCGCCAAGCGGCTGGGACGCTCGGCTCGGTTTGTCGATGAGTGGGTCGCCCGTTACCGCCGTGGCGGGATCGATGCGCTGCGGCCACGCAAGCAGCCGGGCCGTCGGCCCAAGCTCAGCGCCGAGCAGGAACAGAAGCTCAAGCAGCGGCTGGACGCCGGGCCACGCAAGGAGGATGGCGTGTGCACACTGCGGGGCCGCGACATCATCAGGATCATCCAGGAAGAGTTCGGCGTGGTCCATACGCTGGGAGGAATCTACGATGTGCTGCGACGCATCGGATATTCCTCGCTTCTGCCGCGTCCGCGTCATCTCAAGAATGACCCGGCGGCGATGGAACAGTTCACCACCACCCGCGCCCCCTTTTTGCACGTTCGATAACCGCCCAGCATCCGGGCAAACGGATCCGCTGGTTCGTGCAGGACGAGGCAAGGATCGGACAGCAGGGCACGCTGACGCGGATCTGGGCGGCCACCGGCTCGCGTCCGAGTTGGGTTAAGCAGTCTGAGTATGAGTGGGTTTACCTCTGGGCCGCAGTGGAACCGGCCAGCGGCGCGTCGGTGGCGATGATCACTCCTACAGTCAACACCGAGCTGATGAACACATTCCTGCAAGGACTCAGCGGCACACTGGGCGACGACGAGCATGCGGTGCTGGTATTGGACAACGCCGGCTGGCATGTAGCCAAGGCGCTAAGGGTCCCGGCCAATGTCACGCTGTTGTTTCTTCCGCCGTATTCACCGGAGTTGAATCCAGTCGAGAGGCTCTGGGCCTGGTTGCGTGGCCATCAGCTATCGAATCGAATTTACGTTGACTACGACGAACTGCTGCGGGAAACGAATCGCGCCTGGGAAACGCTCGACGCCCAGCGGCTGAAGACCGTCTGCGCCTGTCCGTGGATCGAGCGCGCGGTTCAGACCTGATGCGAATCAGTGCGTTTCTCCCTTGGTGCCTGCGTGCCTTTGTGCCTTCGTGCCTTGCGTCCTAAAATCCTGCTGTCATGAAGATTTACACAAAAACCGGGGATGACGGCACCACCGGGCTGATCGGGGGCTCGCGGGTCCGCAAGAGTGACCCGCGGCTGGATTGCTATGGCACGATCGATGAGCTGAACGCCTCGCTGGGCGTGGCAGTCGTCTCGCTTCACGAAGGCATTCGCGAGCTGGTCATCCAAATCCAGAACGACCTGTTCGTGATCGGCTCACACCTCGCCACCCCCGACGCACCGGCGGCCACTCGGTCCAACCTGCCGGCGCTGGACGAGCAGTTGATCACCCGCCTGGAGATGCAGATCGATGCCGCGGAATCAGAACTGCCCACGCTGAAGAATTTCATCCTTCCCGGCGGAACAGCAGCGGCCGCCCAGTTGCACCTGGCGCGAACGATCTGCCGCCGCGCCGAGCGCCTGCTGGTCGACTTTTCACTGGACCGACCGATTTCATCGATCATTCTGACTTACCTGAATCGGTTGAGCGACTGGCTGTTTGTGCATGCGAGACTGGAGAACCATCGCGCAGGGGTGGCAGATGTACTGTGGAAGAAGTAGGGCGGTCAATGACCGGCCACGCTGCCGGTCACCGCTTGTCGATAGAGTTCCGCGTATGCATCACACATTACCCGCAAGTCAAAATACTCCTGCGCAAATTCTCGAGCCTTCAGCACGGCACTCTGCCAACTGCCCGGGTCATCCAGAGCATGCTGAAGAAGATTGGCGAAGCTGACAGCGTCGCCAGCTTTCGCGAGCCAGGGGTACTGCGCGGGGAACCCTTCACGGATTCCCGGGCCATCGGTTGCGATCACCGGTAAACCGAGCAATGCCGCTTCGATCGCGATCAGCGCCAAACCCTCGTAGCGCGAGGGCATCAGCATCAGGTCGAACTTCGGCATCTGGCTGGTGAGATTGGGAACAGGGCCATGCACCTGAATGCTCCAACCCGGCGGAGGGCTTGCCGCGAGGTTTCGGAGAAGAGCTTCGTGCGTGCCGCTGCCGTGGATGACTAATTCGCAGCGTCGGCCTGCTGGAAGCGTGACGCGCTGGACGATCGCCGGTAGCAGATCCGCGCCCTTTTGATCCTCAAAGCGCCCGGCGAAAAGGATACGCACCGGGTCCTGCGGCATCTTCCCCAGCGGCCGCGGCTGATCGTTGACCACCACTCCATTGAAGATAATCACAGGTTTCTGCGGAACCGGGCCTGCACCGGATTCGGCGCGGAGTTGTTCAAATGCGGCCTGCGCACCCTGCGAAACACACGCGATGTACGGCCGCTGCATATGCTTCTCGCACCAGCGGCCGAGCTTTCGCCAGGGGTCCCAGTAGATCGTGTTGTGGATCGTGCGGACGAGGGGGATCTTCGCGAGCTTCGGTCGCAGAGCCACCATGGATGCGTAGGTCGATTCGGGGATTTCGGTGTGCAGGTGAATCACATCTGGTTTGAATCGCTTCACCGCGCCGGCGTGCCAGACGCCGGAGAGCAGCATGCCGCCAAATTTGATCGGGACGCTGGTCCCCACAAAGAGGGGGACGTTCATCTGCTCCAGCTCGCGCTGCATCGACTGTCCGACGTCGCCGGGATCGATGCCGTTGGCGACATAGAGCGCGAAATCGAAGCGATCGCGCAACCCGCGCATCAGGTTGAATGCGACGCGCTCAGCGCCACCGAGCGCGAGATGCGTAATGACCTGAAGAACTTTGGCTTTGGGGGAGTCGGGCATCGTCGATGTGACACGGGCGTCCCGCCCGTGCATGGGGTCCGCGCACGGGCGAGACGCCCGTGTCACGAGTTAAGTGTTACCTCGTCGTCGCGAATGCGGGTTGCGATGCACCTGGTGTAAGCAAATCGGGGTATCGCTTGAAAACCTGGACACATCCAATCCCCGCGCCGTAGATGCACCACATCCAGATGCCGCCCATGGGTCCTTCCAAAAATACGTCGAATGTCGCATTGGCCATGAACGCGGCCCAGTAGGCGCCGAGGAACATGAAGACCCCGGACCAGTTCTTCTTCCGCATCTTCTTGGCGCGGAAGTAAGTGGTGACGATCTGATACGCGAAGGTTCCCTGGACCATGCACCAGAGGACGAAGCCGGGAACCCCCGCGCGGGCGAGCTGCGTCAGATGGCCATTATGCGGGCTGCGTAGCGCTTCGTCCTCGTCGGTCTGGAAGCCGTCGTCCGATGCCAGGTTGATGCCGAATCCCTTGCCCATCCAGAAGTATTCGCCATGCACGGTGTACTGGTAGATCTTCGTCCACCAGCGCATGCGCCATTCCTTGGTGTCACCGAGCGTATCGTCGGATGATTCGCCGACGATGCTCTGCACCGCCGTCATCATGTATTTGAAGGAAATTTCGCGGGCCCCGCGCTCGATGCGGATGTCGCTGGCCCAGAGCATGAACAGGCAAAGTCCCAGCACGAAGAGGATGCGCATCAAACGCGGGTGAAACGGACGCAGCGCCATCGACACGGACGCGGCGACGGCGAACGCGACCATTCCCGCGCGTCCCTGTAAGTTCAACGCGAAGTTTAACGGTATGAAGAACGACGGGATGATCGCGTGAATCCCCGCGCCCAGCGCCACGACATAGACAAACACCCCGGCCAGGTGGACGCACATATCGCCGCCTTTGACCTGGATGATCGGGTTCACACCTCCGGGGAAGAGGGGGAGCTTGTCTTCGAAGAATACGGTCGCCACGGTCGTCACCGGCGCGAGGACGAGGAACCAGACCGTGAACTTGCGGAAGTAGAGCACCATCCGCATGACGCGGGTCGGATCGCTGATCAGAAGCGCTGCGACAATGAACGCGTAGGTGCCATAACCCCAGACGACGGCGTCGCGGATCGCGTCTTTGCCGTACTTCCCCAGGTAGGGAACGGTGCAGATGCATCCCCAGGTCATGTAAAGCAGCAGGGGCAGAAACGCATTGAGGGACAACAGCCGGTTGATCTGCTTGCTCTTAAGCAGCACGACCACACCAAACAGCAGCGCGATTTCACCGACGAAGAGGGGATTGACGCCCCAGTACGCGAACCCGCGTCCGCCGAGTGCGTAACCAAGCAGCACAAACGCCAGGCACGTGAAGTAGCGATCCATGAAGCGGGCATCACGTGCCCGCTGCCCAAGCAACGGCGGCGGCGCGTAGTCGAGCGTTGGCGCATAGGGCTGCGCTCGCATCGCATCAGGGAAACTGGCAGCATGCTGCGCCAAAGTCATGACCTCACGACCCTTTATCTTAGTCTCACGCACACCGCGCGTGAATTCGCGGGATAATCCGCTATCCGCATTCGTTTAGCGGCCCCGCTTGCGGGGCGCGTCAGTGGGCGCAGATCGGCGCTGGACCGCCAGCAGTCGCGAACGCGCTAAACAGATCCAGTTCCGGATGCGCCGTTCGGGACAACATTCGCACCGCGCGGCGCGACAACATCATCGAGAAAATCGCACATCTGCTCCGCGAACCCGCTGACGGAAAACTGCTTCAGGCTCGCAGCGCGACCGCTTTCCGCAAGACGCTGCCCTAGCTCCGGGTCGCGCGCGATCGAATCGATTTTCATCGCGAACGAATCAGAATCATGGGCTTCCGCAAGCAGACCCGTCACACCATCCTGCACGAATTCGACAACCGCGCCATCGCGGGCCGCGACAACTGGCTTTCCCGCGAGCATCGCCTCGACAACCGCGAGCCCAAAGCCTTCTCGACCCGGATGCGCGTAAATATCCATCGCGCCCAGGATCCGCCGCGCATCGGGTCGCGGCGCGACCATGTGCACTCGGCTCGAATCCTTCATATCGGCAACTTGCTGCTCGACAGTCGAACCCGGCTCACTCTTACCGATCAGCACGAGGTGCGTATTAAGCTTCGGATCGAGCTTTTCGAACGCTTTGAGCAGCGTGCCATGGTCCTTACAAGCGACAAATGCCCCGATGTATCCGATCAGCAGGGCATCTTCCGGGATGCCCAGTTCGCGACGGAACGATCGCGGATAAGGTTGCGTCGAGGGATCCATCATCGGATCGCGCACACCGTTGTAGATGACCGCTGCCGGACCAGCATGATCGACAGGACGATGGGCCTGCTCGACGATCTTTGAGACCGAGAGGATTCCATCATGCTTGGTGAGAAATGCGAAGAGCTTCCGCTTGAAGTTCCCTTCCAGCACCAGATCGACCGCATGGATGTAGTGGACGACCTTGCAGCGCGTTCCAGTGGTCGCGGCCTTTGCGACTAGCGTGCACTTGAAGGAGCTGACGATCACTACATCGATGTTTTCACTCTTGATGTACTTCCGCAGTGCAAGCGCGGGCTTGAGGTATCCATGATCGCCAAAGATCTGGGTTTCGATCCCGACCTCGCGGAAGGCGCTCTGCATCGCGCCGGAGGGATTCATCAGACTTCCGAAGCGGAAATCGGCGCGAGAGCGATTCTGTCCACGAGCCAGGTTCAGCAAGGCGTTCGAGACGCCGCCGTGGTATTCGAGGTCGCGGTTGAGGAACAGTGCTCGAAGCATAGTGGTCGGTGGGCAGTGGTCGACATGCTCAACGCAGGCCGACAACTGACCACTATTTACCTTGGGCGCTCAGCACCCGATCGTATCCAATGGCAATCTGTTCGGCGGCGTAATCCCAGCTTAGCTCTTCGCTGCGCTTCAAGGCGCCGCGCGAGAGGCGCGTCAGCAAATCCGGGTCCGCGTGCAGTTTACGGAATGCGTCCGCATACCCGTCAATGCTCGTTATGGGATTTTTCATCGGGATTTTGATCCCGCACTCGTCGTTCACAATGAAACCCATGCCGCACGCGTCGTGGCAGATGACAGGAAGTCCCAGCGAAAGGGCTTCCAGCGTCACCGTGCTCGAGGCTTCCTGTAGGCTCGGGAAGGTGAACACATGCGCCCGGGACATCTCGGCCATCGCTTCGGCGTGCGCGAGCTCGGCGATCCAGTTCACTTTATCGGTAATTCCAAGCTGGCGCGACAGTTCGTGCCATTTGGCGGTCTGCGGGCCGCTTCCCAGCGCGGTGAACTTTATCGGAAACTCGTTGCCGATCTTCGCGATGGCATGGAGCACCAGCGGCACGGCCTTGCGACCGACGTGAACACCGGCCCAGACCAGCCGGAGTGGCTCGGTTTTCGGATCGTATGTCTTCACCGATGCGAGCTGCGGCTGCGGCTTTCCGCCGGCTTCGCAGAGGCATTCCGCGGGGACGTTGAAGACATCCACGAACATTCGGCGGTTGTCTTCGCCGATCGCCCAGATGTGTGCGGCGGTCTTCGCGGCTTTGCGCGGTCGCGGGTAGAGGCGCTTCTGAATCTCGTTTGCGATATTCCGCAACCCATATCCAAGGCGTTCTTTCGAGCTCAAATGCTTAAAGAACGACCAGGGCATGTTCGACGCGCCAGCGACCGGTCCCCAGAAGAAAGGTATCGGCAGCTTCCAGAGATATCCCGGCTCGCGGTAGCCGAGGATGTTCAGGTGATGCGTCAGATCGAACGGCTGCTTCGCATGAATTGCTTTGACCCTTTCCAGCACATTGGGATCCTAAGCTTAGAATTCCACGTGGACAAGTTGTCGCG
>JADMIO012852667.1_pt1 | contig 51314 bp, 37 predicted proteins | sample 8958161 | NCBI WGS metagenome assembly JADMIO01 (sample SAMN16585339, study PRJNA669376) | soil metagenome | isolation source: Crop rotation soil | place: USA: Cullars Rotation, Alabama | collected 2011 | reverse complement strand
GAGCCCGTGCCGTCGCCCCGCCGGCCGCCGAGCCACGCCGCGGCGGCCACCGCGGCGGCGGCGCGGTCGTCGGGGACGCCGGCGAGGCCGAGCGCCGTCCCGGGCGCGCTCTCGAGCCGGCGGCGCAGCCGCTCGAGGTCGAGCCCCTCGCCCCGCCAGTCGAGCCACCGCGGTGCCACCGGCGGCACCGCCGGCGCCCCGACCTGGAGCACCGCGTCGTAGCGAAAGGCGGTGAGCTCGTTGCGGGAGGCCCCCCGCTTGACCCGTACCTGGGCGCCGCCGAGGCGCGGCAGGCGGCCGGCGAGCGCGGTGAAGAAGGCGGGATCGAGCGCCAGCTCCTCCTCCATGGCGAGCTGCTCGACGACGCGCCGCGCCACCTCGTCGGCCGGCGTGTCGTCGTCGGCCCGGTAGAGCTCGACCGAGGCGTGGAAGGCCGGCAGCCGCGGCAGGCTGCGCAGGTCGCCGAGGAAGATCGTGGCGCCGTCGGGCAGCCCGGCAACCAGGGCGCCGAGCACGCGCTCGAGGTAGTCGGCGGAGGGGAAGTACTGCACGATCGAGTTGAGCACCACGGTGTCGAACGACGCGAGCCCCAGGCCGCTCAGATCGCCCAGGCGGTCGGCGGCGCGCTCGAGCAGGTGGACGTGGGCGAGGCCGCGCCGCCGCACCTCCTCGCCGAGCCGCGCCAGCACGCGGCCGGAGAAGTCGGTGCCGGCGTAGAGCTCGGCGTCGGCGGCGAGGCGCCGGAGGAGCAGGCCGGTGCCGCAGCCGATCTCGAGGATGCGGCGGGGGGAGAGCGCCCGGATCGAGGCGACGGTCGCCTCGACCCACTCCGTCATCTCCGCCGTCGGGATCGGCGCGCCGGTATAGCTGCTGTTCCAGCCCACCCAGTCGTCGGCCGGGTCGTCGGCCGGCGCGGTCGACGCGCCGTAGAGGTCGTCGTAGAGCGCCCGCCAGCGCTCGACCGCCCCGGCCTCGGCGCGGCGGGCAGCGTCGCGCACCAGGGCGTGGCCCGGCTCGGCCACGACGTAGGCCACCAGGCGCGGGCCGGCGGCCCCGGTGTCGGCCCGCACCACCGCGGCGCGCCGCACCGCCGGGTGGTCGGCGAGCGCCGCCTCGATCTCGTCGAGCTCGACGCGGCAGCCGCACAGCTCGACCTGGCGGTCGTTGCGGCCGGCGAGCTCCATCCCTTTTCCCGGGCCCGCCGGCCGATCAGCGAAGGCCGGGGAGCGCGACCGGCTTCTCGCGGTAGAGCTTGGGGTAGACCCGCTTGAGCGCCGCGATCTTGGGCAGGTCGTTGCGCACGATGTAGGGATAGGTGGGGTTGTGGATCAGGAAGTCCTGGTGGTAGCCCTCCGCCGGATAGAAGCCTTTGAGCGGCTCGATCCGGGTGACGATGGGGGCCTTGAAGAGGTTCGCCTGGGCCAGCTGCTTGACGTAGGCGCGGGCGATCCGCTCCTGGGCCGGGGAGCCGAAGAAGATCTGTGAGCGGTAGCTCGGGCCCGAGTCCGGCCCCTGGCGGTTGAGCTGGGTCGGGTCGTGGGCGACCGAGAAGTAGAGCTGCAGCAGCTGGCCGTACGAGACCTTTTTCGGATCGAAGGTGATCTCCACCGACTCGGCGTGGCCGGTGGTCTCGGTGGTCACCATCTCGTAGTTGGCGGTCTCCCGCGTGCCACCGGCATAGCCGGCGACGACCCGGGTCACCCCCTCGACGTGCTCGAACATCCCCTGAAGGCCCCAGAAGCAGCCGCCGGCGAGCACCGCGGTCTCCCGCCCGGCCGCCGCGGCGGCCGGGGTGTCGAGCGCCGGCGCGGGAATCGCCCGGTCGATCGCGTCCGCCCCGACCCGGCAGGACCATCCGCACGCCGCGAGCGCCAGGATCGCGACGGTATTCTTGAGCGTGGTTGGCATCGCAAGTCTCCTTCGGATTGAGAAACGCGGGCGGGCTTGAGGGAATGCCCGCGCTGACAGTCATACGCATCCCGGGAGGAGCGCGGATTCGGGGGAGGGGAATAGCCCGACGCAGGCGTGTATACTGCCCTTCATGGCGAGGAGTCATCCATGAGCGTCGAGGTCGACGAGATTACCGAAAGAGTCCTACAGCTTTCGACCCCGGCGAGGGCTCACTTGGCCGAGGTGCTTCTCGAGAGCCTCGACTATGAGGAAGACTTCGAAATCTCCGCCGAGGGGCTGGCTGAGATTCGCCGGCGCTGCGACGAGATCGACCGCGGCGAGGTCAAGCTCTTGCCCGGGGACGAGGTTCTGGCGAGTCTGAAGCAGAAGTATTCATGAAGCTCTATCGGCTTCACCCCAAAGCCCTCCAAGAAGCGGATGAAGCAGCGGCGTTCTATCGGGAGCGCCAGCCCGGGCTGGAGCGGCGTTTCTTGGAAGCTCTCGACGATGCCATCGCTCGAATCCGCAGAAATCCCCTGATCTACCGCCGGGTCGAGGGAGAGATCCGGAAGTGCCGTCTGTTGCGCTTCCCCTACGGCCTGATCTACCGACTCGACCCCGACGATCGCCTGGAGGTCCTGGCGGTCATGCATACCCGGAAGCATCAAGACTACTGGAAGCCGCGCGTTTGATCCCGCCCTCGTGGGCGGGGGACGCGGGCACCCGGGAGAGGGTCGGGGCGAGGGCGCCTTCTGATAGACTCCCCGCCCGGCGAGGCCCCTCGGCGGTGCCCGCCCATCCGCCCACGAACATCGACCCGGAACCTCACCCGACGTGCTCCGCGAGCTCCACGTCCGCAATCTGGCTGTGCTGGCCGAAGCGTCGGTCCTCTTCGGCGAGGGCTTCAACGTCCTGTCGGGGGAGACCGGGGCCGGCAAGTCGATCGTCGTCGACTCGCTCTTCCTCTTGGCCGGCGCGCGCGCCAATGCCGACCTGATCCGCAGTGGCGCCGAGGCGGCGACCGTATCGGGGATCTTCGCGCCACAGGGGGACGGTTGGCGCGCGGTGCTCGAGGAGGCGGGGCTCGACGCCGAGGGCGACGAGCTGCTGATCCGCCGCGAGGTGGCGCGCAGCGGCCGGGCGCGGGTGTTCGTCAACGACCAGCCGACGACGCTGCGGCTGCTCGCCGACCTGGCGCCGCACCTGCTGCGCATCCATGGCCAGAGCGACCAGCTCGACCTGATGGCCACCGACCTGCAGCGTCTGTGGCTCGACAAGAGCGGCGGCGCCGAGGCCGAGCGCGCCCTGGCGGCGGTGGGGGAGGCCTTCGCGCTCCACGAGCGGCTGGCCGAGCGGCTGGCCCGGTTGACCGGCGACGACCGGGCGCGGCGCGAGCGCATCGACCTGCTGCGCTTCCATGCCGAGGAGATCGACGGCGCGCGTCTCAAGGCGGGGGAGGAGGAGGAGCTGCGCGGCGAGCGCGAGGTCTTGCGCCATGCCGAGGCCATCGCCCGCGCCCTGGGGACGGCGGCGGCCCACCTGCTCGAGGAAGAGGGGGCGGCGGCCGAGCGGCTGGGCAAGAGCCGCGCCCTTCTGGCCGAGATCGAGGATTGGGAGCCGCAGGCGGCGGCCTGGGGGGCGGAGCTCGAGGAGCTGCGCATCCGCACCGCCGAGCTTGGCCGGGCGCTCGAAGGGCGGCTCGACGAGGTGGAGGCCGATCCCGGCCGGCTCGATGCGGTCGAGGAGCGCCTCGCCCAGCTCGAGCGCCTCTTGCGCAAGCACGGCGCGACCTCGGCGGCGGTGCTCGCCCGCCGCGCCGAGATCGAGGCCGAGCTCGCCGAATTGACCGGCGACGACGACAACCGCGCCGAGCTGGCCGAGAAGGCGGCGCAGGCGCTCGCCGCCTACCGCGAGGGGGCGCTGGCGCTCTCCGCCGGCCGCGCCGCCTGGGGCGAGGTGCTGGCGCGGGCGATCGAGGGCGAGCTGGGCGACCTGGGGCTCGGCCGCGCCCGCTTGATCGTGACTCTCGAGCGCCGCCGCCGCGCCGACAGCCCGCTCGTCGTGGGCGGCGAGGCGATCGATTTCGGCAAGACCGGCATCGATCAGGTGGTCTTCCTCTTCGCTCCCAACCCGGGCGAGGAGCCGCGGCCGCTCGCCCGCATCGCCTCGGGCGGCGAGCTCTCCCGCCTCTACCTGGCCCTCCAGCTCGCCGCCCGAGGCGCCGGCGAGCGCGCCCGCCCCACCCTGGTGTTCGATGAGGTCGACGCCGGCATCGGCGGTGCCGAGGCGGCGGCGCTGGGCAAGAAACTGCGCCGCCTGGCGCAGGGCGGGCAGATCCTCGCCGTCACCCACCTGCCGCAGGTGGCGAGCCAGGCCGACCGGCACTTCAAGGTCAGCAAGCGGGTGGTGGGGGAGCGCACCCACGTCTCGGTCGATCCCCTCGCCGCCGACACGCGCGTCGAGGAGGTCGCCCGCATGCTGGCCGGCGACCGCCTGACCGAGCTCTCCCTCTCCCACGCCCGCGAGATGATCGAAGGCGCCGCCGGCGCCGAAGCCAGGCCCGCCGCCAAGGGTGGCCGGCGGCGGTAGCAGCCTTCAGAGGTTGTGAAAAAATCGCCTCGTCGGTCGGGGCGGCTCCGGGCGGTGCTCAGGAACTCGCTTACGCTCAGACACTTGCGCTCCGTCCTCGCTCGCCCCGCCAACGCTCGCACGCGATTTTTTCACACGCTCTCAGGCGAACGCCACCATCGGCCCGGGGAGGATCTCGCGCAGGTAGGTCTCGACCGGGCGCGCCGGGTTGTAGTTCTGCGGATAGCCCAAGGAGACCTCCTCGAAGCGCACGCCGTCGCGGTAATGGGTGCCGCGGATGTGGAGGTGGCCGTAGACCGCGGCGTAGACGCGGTACTTGAGATGCCAGTCCTCGGTCAGACGGGTGCCGCACCAGATCGAGAAGCGCGGGATGCGCGGCAGGACGGCGAGATCGCGGCGCAGCGGGAAGTGGTTGATCAGGATGAGCGGCGCCTCGCGCGCCGCGGCGGCCAGGCGGGGCTCGGTGGCGCGGACGCGGGCGGCGCACCACTCGCTCTTGGTGGGGTAGGGATCGGGGTGGAGGAGCACCTCGTCCGAGCACAGCAGGTTGTCCTCGGCCGCCCAGGCGATCGACTCCTCGACCGGGATGTCGTCGGGCCGGAAGGTGTAGTCGTAGAGGGTGAAGGTGGGCGCCAGAATGCAGCGCGGCCCCTCACCCGGCCAGACCGGGTAGGGGTCCTCGGGCGTCAGACACCCGTACTCGCGGCAGACGCTCACCAGCCGGTTGTACTTCGCCACCCCGCGCAGGTCGTCGTGGTGCGAAGGCAGGGTCCACAGGTCGTGGTTGCCGGGGACCCAGAGCAGCCGGGCGAAGCGGCGCGACAGGGTCGACAGCGCCCAGCGCAGGTGCTCCTCGGTCTCCCCGGCGTCCCCGGCGACGATCAGCCAGTCCTCGGGATGGGGCGGCAGGGCGGCGATCGCCCGGCGGGTCACCTCGTAACGCAGGTGAAGGTCGGCAATGGCATAGAGCTTCATGATGAGGTCAGAGGTCGTGGCGGGGCGGCTGTGGGCGGTGCTCAGGAACTCGCCTGCGGCTCAAACACTTGCGCTCCGTCCGCGCTCGCCCCGCCAACGCCCCCAGCGTTCCACGTCTAGTTGACCGGCTCCTCGCCCGGAGCCGCCTCGTCGGTCTCGTCCCCGGACGCCGCCGGCGCCGGGCCGCGCACCGTCTTGCCGGCCACCTGGATCGGCTGGTCGAGCTCCTGGAGCAGGGAGAGGGTCTCGGCCGACGGTCCCTCGGGCCCCGGGGCCGGCTCGACCTCGGCGGTCTCGCCGGGGAAGAGCAGGGCCTGGCGCACCCCTTCCTCGGTCAAGGTCACCTCGACGAGCGGGTGGCGGATCGGCTCGACCGAGTAGTCGGGGTGGTAGAGCGCCCCGCCGCCCGAGGGGATGCCGAAGCCGCGGGCGTGCTCGCCGGACTTGGGGACGATGGCGAGCAGGCGGCTCCAGCCCGGCTCGTCGTGGGCGTCGACGACGAAGGGGACGGCACGAATGGCGGTGAAGGTGCCGCCGCCGTCGTCCGTGCGCCACCCCTTGAGGCCGAGCTGCACGGCGCCGGCCGACACCCCCAGCAGCACGGCGCCGGCGTAGTAGCGCTCGAGCAGAAGCTTGGGGAGATCGGCGTCGTCGAACGCCTTGAAGCCGCGGAAGACTTCGCCGCCGGCGAGCAGGATGACGTCGGCCTGGCGCAGGTAGGCCATGTCCTCCGATTCCGGCCGGCTGGGGATCTGGCGGGTGTTGCGCAGGCCGATCTCGGACATCGCGGCGACGAACAGGTCGTAGAACTCGGGGGCGTCGCCGTTGCTGGCCCCCAGATAGGCGGCCTTGGGCTCGCGGCTCGCGTCCTCCTCCTCGAGCAGGCGGCGGACGCGCGCCAGGAAAGGCTCCCCCGACTCTTCGCGCCAGAAGAGCAGCTGGCTGTCGGCCAGCAGAAAGATCGGTTTGATGCTGCTCACGGCTTCCTCCCGTTGCTCACGATTGAGGGCCCACGGCGGGGCGGATCCCACAAGATACCGAAAGAGCGGGTCCGAGAGAAGCATCGGCCGGAGAGAAGCATCGGCGGAGAGAAGGCGCCTGGTACACTAAGCGCTTATGGATCGGGATTCTTCGACTCGCGAGGCCTCGGGCGCGGCGGGGCCGGCGGCGGGCCCGTCCGCCCCGCCGAGCGGTACGGGGAGCCAGCGGGCGCGTTGGGGCAAGGGCACCGGCGCGCCCGAGGAGGGGCGGTTCCTCGCCGGGCCGCACTCCCGGCTCACCGAGGCGAAGCGGCTGTGGCGCATCGCGCTCGACATCTTCCGCGGCTTCCGCACCCTGCACTTCGTCGGCCCCTGCGTCACCGTGTTCGGCTCCGCCCGCTTCGCCGAGAGCCACCGTTACTATGCCTTGGGGCGGGAGGTCGGGCGCCGCCTGGGGCTCGCCGGCTTCACCGTCATGACCGGCGGCGGCCCGGGGATCATGGAGGCGGCCAACCGGGGGGCCAAGGAGGTCGGGGCGCCGTCGGTGGGCTGCAACATCGTCCTGCCGGCCGAGCAGAGCCACAACGACTACCTCGACCTCTGGGTCGAGTTCCGCTACTTCTTCGTCCGCAAGGTGATGCTCGTCAAGTACTCGTACGCCTTCGTCGTGCTCCCCGGCGGCCTCGGCACCATGGACGAGATCTTCGAGTGCGCGACGCTCATGCAGACCGGCAAGATCCGCGACTTCCCCCTCATTCTGATGGGCGTCGACTACTGGGCGCCCCTGGTCGCCTTCCTGCGCGACACCATGCTGCAGGAAAAGACCATCTCCCAGGCCGACGTCGACCGCATCGTGGTCACCGACTCGGTCGACGAGGCGATGGAGAGCATCCTCTCGTCCGCCACCCAGAAGTTCGGCCTGGTCTGGGAGCCGGTGCGCAAGCCCCGCTGGTTCCTCGGCGAGACCGGCGCCGTGCCGGTCGCCGGCGCCCGGCCGACCGAGGTGCAGGCGGCGCCGTAGGCCAAGAAATCAGACCGATCGGTCGGATCCGACCGATCGGTCTGGCCTCCTCCCTCCGCTGCGCCCCTACAGCATGCGGCTCGCCAGGTTGGCGAGCTCCGAGCGCTCCCCCTTCTCGAGGTTGACGTGGGCGTAGAGCGGGCTCCCCTTGGCGCGGTCGATCAGGTAGGAGAGGCCGTTGGTGTGGGCGTCGAGGTACGGGGTGTCGATCTGGTAGATGTCCCCGGTGAGGATGATCTTGGTGTCCTCGCCGGCGCGGGTGATGATGGTCTTGATCTCGTGCGGCGTCAGGTTCTGCGCCTCGTCGACGACGAAGATGACGTTCGAGAAGCTGCGCCCGCGGATGTAGGCGAGGGGCACGACGTGCAGCTTCTCGGTCTCGAGCAGCTCCTCGACCTTCTTGTACTCGCGCTCCTTCTCACCGTACTGGTTCTTGATGATCGACAGGTTGTCCCACAGCGGCTGCATGTAGGGGTCGATCTTCGAGCTGATGTCGCCGGGCAGGAAGCCCAGGTCGCGGTTCGACAGCGGCACGATCGGCCGCGCCAGGTAGATCTGGCGGTAGGCGCGGCGCTGCTCCATCGCCCCGGCCAAGGCCAGGAGGGTCTTGCCGGTGCCGGCGGCGCCCGACAGGGTGACCAGCGGCACCGCCGGATTGAGCACCGCGTGCAGGGCGAAGGTCTGCTCGGCGTTGCGCGGCGAGATGCCGTAGGCGAGCGGCTTGGTCACCCGCTCGAGATGGTCGGTCTTCGGGTTGTAGTAGGCGAGGGCCGAGCCGCCGGCGCTCCGCAGGATGAAGTACTCGTTGGCCGGCGGCCGCTGCGGCAGCACCTCGGCCACCGGCAGCGACTCCTCGCGGTGCAGGCGGTCGACCAGGGCGGGGTTTTCGACCTCGATCTCGCTCTTGCCCCGGTACAGATGATCGAGATCCTTGATCTTGCCGGTCTCGTAATCCTCGGCCGTCAGGTTGAGCGCCCGCGCCTTCAAGCGCAGGTTGATGTCCTTGGTGACCAGCACGACCTTGCGCTCGGGCTCGCGGCGGCAGAGACCCAGGGCGGCGTTGAGGATCCGGTGGTCGGGCTTCTTCGGCGACAGGCTCTCGCCCGCCCCCTCGCCGTGCTCGTCGGTCAGCACGCGCAGCCGGCCGTGGGCATGGCCGTCGAGCGGGATCCACTCGGCCAGCATGTTGCGCGTCGACAGCCGGTCGAGCGAGCGGATGAACTCGCGCGCCTGCAGGTTCAGCACCGAATTGCCCTTCTTGAACTGGTCGAGCTCCTCGAGCACGGTGATGGGGATGGCCACATCGTGCTCCTGGAAGTTATGGATGGCGTTGAAATCGTAGAGGATGACCGAGGTGTCGAGGACGAAGATCTTGGGGGGGCTGGCCATGGCGCGTGGTTGGGCTCCCGGGGCGGACTAAAGTTCCTCCGAAGGCTAGCTCACCGGGCGCCGTGGGGCAAGCGCGAAGATTGAAAGCTTGCGCGAGGATTGATTGGAAGGGTGCCAGCTCTCCGAGGAATGCCAGATCTGCGAGGAAAAATAGAGCGGCCGCCGGGGATGGATCCCAAAGAGGGCGGCCCACCTCGCCGGTGAGCCCTTTTTTCATTCCTTTCCGCGTATTTGCTGTAGTCAAACCGGTTGGGATGGCGCTCCGGGGGCCGCTGTGGCCCCCCCGGGGGAGCTTCGACCCAAAAACGATCAAGGAGAAGGGATATGAAAACGATCCATGCCGTTTTGATTCTGCTCGTGCTGATCGCAGGGGTGCTGCCCGCGCAGGCGGCCACCGTCGACGACGATGCCGCGCGGCTCGAGGCGTCGGCGAGCTGGGGCGTGGATCTGGCCACCGGTCAGATCGCCATCGATCCCAGCCTCATCGTCTACTCGGACGCCGACAGCGGGACGATCGTCATCAATCCCAAGCATGCCGCCGCCGCCGCCGAGGCGCTCAACGCGAGGGAGCGTGGGGACGGCAGCTTCCTGCTTCCCGACGGCTCGGTGGTGACCCCGATTCTCGGCCAGCTGGCCATCCGGGTCGGCAACGAGCCGGACGGATTGCTCGAGGATTCGGGCCTTCCCCTGGTCGACATCGCCAAGGTCCGGCTGATGGCGCCGGTCAGCGACCCCAAGGCCGTGGAGAAAGCTCGCGCCGCTCGGGACAAGGGTGTCAAGGCCTGGATCGGCCAGCAGCGCACGCGCAGCTGGCACAAGTGCTCGGGCTGCAACGCCTGCCCCAAGGGCTGCATCGGGCTGTCCTTCTACCAGGGCAACAATTACAAGCCATGCGCCTTCTCCTGGCCGTGGAACAGCTGCACGGAGAAGTTCGACTTCCGCTGCCGGCGCACGGACTTCTACTGCCGCGACTGCACCGGCGACATCGTTGGCGAGAGCGCGTCGGTCGATTGGAGCTGCGGCAGCTGCTGAGCCCGCCGCTCGCGGCCCACGGCTCGCCGCCGTGGGCCGCCTCCCGCTCCCCTGATGTATGCTCCCCGTTCCGGCTACGGGGAGTTGCGGATGACGGTCGTTCGGCGGTTGACGGTGGGGCTCGGCGCGATGGCGCTCGCGGCGTGGGCCGCAGGAGGCGCCTGGGCGCAGGGGCAGCGGCAGGTGCGCCAGGACCAGTATCAGATCCCCTTCAACTTCTCGAGCCCCGGCGCCCGCAGCCTCGCCCTGGGCGGTGCCTTCGCCGCGCTCGCCGACGACGCCACCGCGGCCTACGCCAACCCCGCGGGGCTGGCGAACCTCTCGCGGCCGGAGGTCTCGGTCGAGGGGCGGAGCTGGAGCTACTCGCACGTCTTCCCGGCGCGCGGGCGCTCCTTCGGCGCCGCCACCGGCCTCGGCGACGACACCATCGATGGCGTGGTCGGCGGCGAGGCCAGCGACCGGGTGAACGGCGTGTCGTTCCTGTCCTTCGTCCAGCCCTTCCGGCGCGGCGCCCTCGCCGTCTACCGCCACGAGCTGTCGAACTTCGCCGCCCACGTCGAGTCGCGCGGCGTCTTTTTGGACGGCATCGAGAGCCGGCCGGGCGGCCCCGGCGAGCCCCCCGTCCTCTCCGTCGAGCCGTTCCGCCTCTTTCCCACCCGCTCGGCGGCCGACCTCGACCTGGTGAGCTACGGCGTCGGCGGCTCCTGGCGCCTGACCGACACCGTCTCGCTCGGCCTCACCCTCGCCCTGCACGACCTCTCGTTCGCCTCGCGCACCCGGCGCTTCGACACCGCCGGCCTCTACGGGCCGCCCGACTTCGGCCGCGAGGTGAGCCGGGTCGAGGTGCGCGGGGACGACCGGGCCCTCGGGGTGACCGCCGGCTGCCTCTGGCAGGTCACCCCGGCCCTGAGCCTCGGCGCCGTCTACCGGCAGGGCGTGGCGCTCGAGACGTCGGTCCAGGACTTCGTCGTCTCGCCCGGCGGGCTGCTGCTGTCGTCGTCGGCGCGGGACGAATTCCGCATCCCCTCGGTGATCGTGGCGGGGGCGGCGTTCAAGGCCACCGAGCCGCTCACCCTCTCGGTCGAGGTCGACCGCGTCGCCTACTCGCAGCTCACGCTCTCGGCCGGCCCGCAGGTGCGGGCCGACGACGCCTACGAGTTCCACTTCGGCCTCGAGTACGTGGTGCTCAAGACGCGCCAGCCGGTGAGCCTGCGCACCGGCGCCTGGTTCGATCCCGATCACCGGCCCTCCTTTCGCGGCCGGCTCGACGAGACCGCCCTGGCGCGGGCCTTGGCCACCCGCTTTCCGCGCGGCGACGACGCCTGGCACTATGCCGGGGGGATCGGCATCGTCCTCGGCGAATCGTTCCAGCTCGATGCCGCCGTCGATCTGTCCCCCGAGACCGACACCCTCTCCCTCTCCTCGGTGGTCCGCTTCTAAGCTCCGCGCCGTGACCCGCCCAGAAGCCTCCCGAGCCCTGGCCGCGCCGAAGGAGCGCCGGTGAACGCCGCGCCCGGCCTCCGGCTCGAGGACAAGTACGAGCTCCTCGACAAGCTCGGCGAGGGCGGCATGGGGGAGATCTACCGGGTGCGCCACCGCGCCCTGGGCGAAGTGCGGATCGTCAAGGTGATGCGCCCCCACCTGGCGACCAAGGGGCCGCTGCGGGCCCGCTTCCTGCGCGAGGCGCGGATGGCGATCGAGCTGCGCCACCCGAACATCGCCCAGCTCTACGACTACTCGGCGGGCGACGACGAGACCGCGGCCTTCATGGTGATGGAGTACATCGAGGGCGTCACCCTGGAGGGGCTGGGCGCCGGCGACCCGCCGCCCCTGGCGCTGGGGCTCGAGATCGCCCGCCAGGCGCTCACCGCCCTCGGCTACCTGCACGACAAGGGCTTCGTCCACCGCGACATCTCGCCGGACAACATCATGCTCTCCCAAGGGCCTGCCGGCGAGCCGCTGGTCAAGCTCCTGGACCTCGGGATCGCCAAGTCGCTCACCGGCGGCGTCGGCGGCGAGCTCACGCGCACCGGCGCCTTCCTCGGCAAGCTGCGTTACTCCGCCCCCGAGCAGTTCGGCGCCGAGCGGCTGGCGCCGCTCGATGCGCGCAGCGACCTCTACTCCTTCGGCGTCGTGCTCTACGAGCTGCTGACCGGCCACTACCCGATCGACGGCGGCGATCCCTCCGCGATCATCGGCGGTCACCTGTTCCGCCCCCCGCTCGGCTTCGCCGTCACCGACCCCGCCGGCCGGCTGCCCGAGGGGTTGCGGCAGGTGCTGCTGCGGGCGCTCGCCAAGGACCCGGCCGAGCGCTCCCAGGGCGCCGGCGACTTCTGGCGCGAGCTGGCGCCCTTCCAGGCCTCCCCCTGGACGCGCGGCGACCTCGAGCGCGCCCTCCAGGCGAAGGTGGGGGCGCGGCCGGCGGCCCGGAGCACCCGCCCCTTTCCCGAGCCCCCGGCCGGCGAGGCCTCCGGCATCACCACCGTGCCGGTCGGCGAGCCCGACGCCGTCCGCCGGCGCCCTCGCCGCTGGCTCGGCTGGGGGCTGGGGGCCGTCGCCGCGGCGGGGCTGATCGGAGCTTTCTGGCTGGTGCCCCGGTTCTTGTCCTCGGTCCATTCGGAGGTCTCTTCGACGGTGGGTTCGAATCCACCGGCCTCCGACGGCCGGGTCGCCCCCCCGCTGCCGGCGGGCCGGCTGGCCAGCGGGGGCACCCCCACCGCTTCCGCCACGCTGGTGCTCGACTCGGCCCCCTGGGCCGAGGTGACCGAGATCCGCGACCCTCGGGGGAACCGGCAGGCGCTGGGGACGGTGCGCCAGACGCCGCTCGTCCTCACCGTCCCCCCCGGCCGCTATTTCGTCACCTTGCGCCACCCGGGCGTGCCGCCGGTGACGCTCGCCGTCGACCTGGCTGCCAACGCCCGCGTCCAGCGCTTCGCCGAGCTCGCGCCCTACGACGAGGCGGCGTTTTTTCACGACCTGGGGTGGTGAGTGAGGCGCGCGCTCCCTTTCCTCGCCATCGCGCTCGGGCTGGGGCTCCTCGGCCAGCCGGCGGCGAGCGACCCGCGCGACAGCTTCCGCCGGGCGATCGCGGCGACCGACCGCAAGGACTGGGCCGAGGCCGCGACGCTCCTGCGCCAGGCGCTGCGCGAGCAAGCCGAGGACACCGGCGAGCCGGTCAAGATCTACGGCGTCCGCTTCGTCCCGTACCTGCCGCATCTCTACCTGGGGCTGGCGCTCGAGGGGCTGGGCGATTGCCCCGGCGCGCTCGCCGAATGGGAGGCCTCCGAGCGTCAGGGGAAGATGCAGCGGACGGCGCAGCTGCGCCTCCTGCGCGAGGGACGGGAGCGCTGCCGCGCCGCCGCCCGCGCACCGGCTCGGGTGCCGGCCGAAGGGACGGCGAAGGCCGCGCCCGCCGAGCCGCCACCAGCCTCGCCGCCGCCGGCCGCCGCGGCTCCCCAGGACCGCGAGGGGACCCTTGCCGAGGCGAAGCCCCAGCCGGTTCCTCCGCGCAATCCCGAGGAGGCGGTGGGGGAGCCGCCCGCCGCCCTCCCATCCCCAGGGTCGGGGCCGTCCCAGGAGCTGCGCACGGCCGCCCGGGCGCTGTGGAATGCCGACTACCCGGCGGTGATCCGGCTCCTCGGGACGTCGCGGCCCGCCGACCGGCAAAGTCGCGCCACCACCCACCTGCTGCTGGCGGCGGCGCGCTACGGCCTCTACCTGCGCGGCGGCGAAGGCGACGCCGCCCTGCTCCGCGCGGCGGCCGAGAGCGTCCGGGAGTGCCGCCGCGCCGATCCCCGCCTGCGCCCGCCGGCGCGCTGGTTTTCCCCCCGCTTCGTCGAATTCTTCGCCGCCACCCGCTGAGCCGCTGTACACATCTTCCGACGCCGCTCGTAGTACCGGGCGAAGGAGATCCAAAGCCCATGACGTTCACCGCCCGAACGATTCTCGTCCTGATGCTGATCCTTGCCCCCGCCGGCGCGCTCCTCGCTCAGGCGGCGCCGACGAGCGCTGCGGCCGCTGCGGCAGCCTCGAAGACGACCGCGACGAACGCTGCCCCGACGGACACCCAGGCCGCGGCCACGGACCCGGCGGCCGAGCCGCCCGCCGAAGACACCGAGAACCCGCCGACCGGCAGGCACTTCCAGGTCCGAGACCGCTTCACCCGCCTGCTCGAGCAGCATCCGTACGAGCTGTGGATGATCCTCAAGCTCGACCCGGCGCTGCTCACCAACGACGCGTTCATGTCCGGTTATCCGGAAGTCCGGGACTTCGTGGCCAAGCATCCGGAGATCCTCAAGAACCCGCGCTTCTACCTGGCCTCGTTCAGCAGCCCGGCAGAGGACCGAGGCGTGCTCGACGGCGTCCTCGAGCTGCTGGCGGTCTTCGGCGGCATCACCCTGACCGTCGTCGCGCTGGCGTGGCTGATCCGGACGCTGATCGAACAGCGGCGCTGGCGGCAGCTCTCGCGCACGCAGAGCGACGTGCACAACAAGATCCTCGACCGCTTCAACACCACCGAGCAGCTGCTCGAGTACATCCGCACGCCGGCGGGCGGCAAGTTCCTCGAGTCCGCGCCGATCCCGCTGCACGTCGAGCGCCCGGCGAGCGGGAGAGCGTCGACGCTGGCGACGCGCATCCTGTGGTCGGTGCAGATCGGCGTCGTGATCGCCATCGTCGGCCTCGGGCTGCTGCTGCTCAGCGCCGTCTACGACAAGGACTCGTCGCAGGGGCTGCTCGCCCTCGGATCGATCGCGCTCTGTGTGGGCGTCGGCTTCATCGCCTCCGCCGCCGTGTCGCTCAAGCTGTCGCGCCGCCTCGGCCTGTGGGAGGACGGCGCCGCGCCCCCCGCCGCCCTCGACGGGACCGAACCCGTGCGATGATCGCAGCGATGAGCCATCCGCTCGTGATCTTCGACAAGACGATGGCCGAGCGCCGCGCGGACCAGGCCCTGGCCGTCATGGGCGACGACGAGTTCCGTGCGTTCTACGAGCGCACGGCGCGTCCGTTGTGGGCATATCTGTCGCGGATCAGCGGCGACCCGCACAAGGCCGACGACTTCCTGCAGGAGGCCTACTACCGCTTCTATCGCGCGCCGAAGGGCTACGAGAGCGAGGCCCATCGCCGCAACTCGCTGTTCCAGATCGCCACCAACCTGGTGCGCGACGCGGCCCGCCGCGGCAAGCAGTACGAGGAGGTGCCGCTGGCCGACGAGGAGTCGCCGGCGGCCGGCGCGGTGCCGAAGAGCGAGAGTCCGAGCCCGGAGACCGAGGCCGCAATGCGCACCGACGTCGCCCGGGCGATCCAGCAGCTCGAGCCGGTGCAGCGCGAGCTCCTCTGGCTCGCATACGCGCAAGGGTCGTCGCACGAGGAGATCGCGGAGATCCTCGGGCTCCGCGCGATCAGCGTGCGCACCATGCTCTTGCGGGCGCGGCGCAAGCTGGCGGGGATTCTGGCCGGAGGTGCCCGATGAGCCAGGCGCATACCTGTCCGCGCGAGGACGAGCTGCTCGAGGCCTTAGGCGCCGGTTTCGTCGGCGAGGAGCTCGAGTCGCACCTCGTGACGTGCGCGGCCTGCGGCGAGCTGCGTCTCGTCGCCGGCGCGCTGCTCGACGAGCGCGTGCAGGCGGTGACCGAGGCGGCGCTGCCGAGCTCCGGCACGATGCTGTGGCGGATCGAGATGCGCCGGCGTCAGGAAGCGCAGGCGGCCGCGCGACGCTCTCTGCTGATCGGCCAGGCCGTGACGCTCGCCGTGGCCGTCGTGCTGGTCTTCACGCTCCTCGGCGGCCCCTTGGCCGGCGAGGCGGTGAACGTCATCGCGTCGATCCAGCTCAGCCCCCCCCTGCTGCTGGCGGTGGCGATCTGGCTGCTGGCCGCGCCCATCGCGGGATGGATGTTGATCCGGCAGAAGTAGGGCCGCCTCGGGGCGCCGGACCCGCCCTGGTGTATGCTCCCGCCGTTCGAAGGCGGGAGCTTTCCGGGAGGTGTCGATGCTCGAGGCGAGCGGGGCGCGTGGCGATCTGGGACCGGCGGTCAAGTGGGCGAAGGTGATCGACCACACGAGCTGCATCGGCTGCCACGCCTGTACCACGGCCTGCAAGTCGGAGAATGAGGTCCCCCTCGGGGTGACGCGGACCTACGTCAAGTACGCCGACGTCGGCGTCTTCCCCGAGGCGCGGCGGGCGTTCCAGGTGACCCGCTGCAACCAGTGCGAGGACGCGCCCTGCACCGTGGCTTGCCCGACCGCCGCCATGTACCGGCGGGCCGACGGCATCGTCGACTTCGACAAGTCGGTCTGCATCGGCTGCAAGGCGTGCATGGCGGCCTGCCCGTACGATGCCATCTTCATCAATCCCGAGGACCACTCGGCGGAGAAGTGCAACTTCTGCGCGCACCGGCTGGACGTGGGGCTGGAGCCCGCCTGCGTGGTGGTCTGCCCGACGCAGGCGATCCTGGTGGGCGACCTGAACGACCCGGCCTCGGCGGTGGCGCGCATCGTCCACCGCGAGCCGGTGGCGGTGCGGCGGCCGGAGAAGGAGACCCACCCCAAGCTCTTCTACAAGGGCGCCCACCAGGCGACGCTCGATCCGCTGGCGGCGCGCCGCCCCGGCGGCGGGCTCTACCTGTGGAGCGAGCAGCCGGAGGGCGTCGGCTCGGGCCATCCGGGCGGCGATCGGCGGGGTCGGCGGGGCGCCAACTCCTCGGCCGCGGCGCTCCTCTCCTACGACGTCGCCCACCGCGCGCCGTGGGACTTCCGGGTGAGCCTCTACACGCTCACCAAGTCGATCGCCTGCGGCGCCTATCTGGTGCCGCTCCTCCTCGTCTGGGCGGGCCTGCTGGACGCGGGAAGCGTTCTCTGGACCTGGGCGGCACCGGTCGTCGCGGGGCTCTTCCTCGCCCTGACCGGCGGCATCCTGATCTGGGATCTCGAGCACCCGGAGCGCTTCTACTTGATCTTCACCCGCCCGCAGTGGAAGAGCTGGCTGGTGCGCGGCGGCTTCCTGATCGGTGGCTTCTCGCTCGTCCTCGCCGGCCACTTCCTGGCGAGCCCCCTGGGGCTGCCGGGCCTGCGCACGGCGCTCGCCGTGCCCGGCGCGCTCCTCGCCGTCGGTACCGCCGTCTACACCGCCTACCTCTTCGCCCAGGCCAAGGCGCGCGACCTCTGGCAGAGCCCGCTGCTGCCCCCTCACCTGCTGGTCCAGGCGGGGCTCGCGGGCGCGGCAGCGCTGCTCCCCGTCGCCGCCTTTCTCGAGCCGTCCGCCGTCATCCCCCTCCTCTGGCTCCTCGCCGCCTCCGCCTTCATCCACCTCTGCCTGGTGGCCGGTGAAACCACCCTGCCGCACGTCACCGCCCACGCCCACCTCGCCGTCCGCGAGATGACCGCCGGCCGCTACGCCCGCTTCTTCTGGGGCTCGCTCGCCGGCGTCGGCGCCGCGCTCTTGGCGCCGTGGATCGGCCCCTGGGCGGCGCCCGTCGCGCTCGCCGGCCTCCTTGCCTTCGAGCACGCTTACGTCCAGGCGGGGCAGAGCGTGCCCCTGGCGTAGCCCCCACCCGCCCCGGCCGACACGGCGGTCGGCCGCTACCCATCGATGGTGTGGAGGACACGAGAATTCTCGGCCGAGATGGGATCGGGCCGCCCGAGAAGCTTTCTTCGGCTCGGCGATTCGGCGGCAACCCTCAATCCCCGAGTCGGCGAGAGCGAGGGAATGAATTCCCTCGCTCGCATACGCCGTCCCGGGGGGACGAGACCGCTGCGGGGAGAAATCGTCCCGCAGGGACGACGTCTCCGAGCGAGCGATTTCAATCGCTCGCGGGTGGCGGCCAAAATCCGCGCCTCTTCCTCCTCGAAGCCCAGGACCGGCGCCGGCCCCTCGGGCGAGGCGGCGAGGAAGAGGAGACGCAAGGGGCGGTTCTGCAAAGCGCACCGCCCGCATCGCACCTCCTCATTCGAGGGAACGCGCAGAGTCTATCAGGCGGTGGCGGTCTAGCTCACCTGGCCGTCAACGAGAGGGTCTCCGGCCGCTACGCCCGCTTCTTCTGGGGCTCGCTCGCCTGAACGGCGTCCCCTCAGCAGGCGAGGACGCAGCCTCCCAACAGAACCGAAGCGACGGTCATCAGGGCGAACACGACGACCGCGGCGGCCAAGAGCCGCAGTCGTTTCTGGCTCTGGCGCAGATGATCGAAGGTATCCCTGATCTGTCTTACGGCTCTTCTCGAAGGCCCGTCGGGCAAGCTGCTCATTCGTTCGTTGATGAGGAGTGACTCGGTATTGAGCACCCTGAAGAGGGGATGGTCATCCTGCTGCTGGGGATCCAAGGTCCGGCCAAAATTGATTGGAATGATCCGTCGCTTCGTTCGGCGGAAGATTTTTACTTCCCGCAAGACGTGGTCGGATTCAAAAATTCTCGGGGACGCCACGACGATCAGGTAGCTGGTCTTGTGCAGGGCCCTTCTGCTGGCCAGCTTGAGATTGTCGCCCACCTCGAAGCTCGTGCGATCCCAGAAACACTCGAAGCCTTGACGCCTGAGCTCCTTGTAGAGCTCATGGGCATAGGTTCTGCCATCGGCCCAGGTATAGGCAATGAAGAAGTCATAGCCGGACACGAAGTCTAGAGTCCACTGAAGAAGGGCGGCAGCCCTCTTTTTCCACGCTTTGAGCACCGGAAACTCCTTGTTTCCTCGATTATAATCTGCTGGCTACCGCTTGAGGAAAGGGGAGCCGGGGTGCGCGGTAGCTTCCCGATCGGCGGCTTCTCGTTCGCCCGGGCCGGCCCCTTCCTGGCGAGCCGCGCCGGCGCGTGCCGTGCCCGGGTCCCGAATTCCCCCGCGACGCACCTATTAGAGCAGGCGGCGGTGGCCCCTTCGCGTTTCGTCTCCGCCAACTGCCACCGCCCGAAAGTGAGCATGAGCCGCGACACCTCCGAATTCGCCACCGCCGTTCTCGATCCTCCCGTCTCACCATCCCTGCCGGGGCTCGACCCGCGCCTGGCCGCCCGCGTGGCCGGGCTCACTCCGGCGCAGCGCGCCCTCTTCGAGCTGGCGCTGCGCCAGGCCGCGCCGGCGGCGGCGGCGCCCCCGGCGACGATCCCGCGGCGGCGGCCGGAGCAGGCGAATTTCTGCCCTCTGTCGGTCGACCAGGAGCGCCTCTGGTTCATCCAGCAGCTCGACCGGTCAAGCCCGATCTACAACGTCTACAGCGCCAAGCGCCTCGCCGGGCCGCTCGACGTCGCCGCCTTGCGCGCCGCGGTGGCGGCGGTGGTGGCGCGGCACGAGATCCTGCGTACCACCTTTCCGGAGCGGGACGGCCGCGCGGTGCAGGAGGTCCATCCCCCCTTCGCGCCGGGGGTGCCGCTGGTCGACCTCTCCGGCCTGCCGGATGGCCGGCGGGAGGAGGAGGCCGGGCGGGTGGCCGACCAGGCGGTGTCGCGCGCCTTCGACCTCTGCCGGCTGCCGCTCTTGCGGCCGGTCCTCTTCCGGCTGGACGGCGAGGACCACGTGCAGACGACGGCGATCCACCACCTGATCACCGACCGCGTCACCATCTACGTGCTCGAGGCCGAGGTGGCGGCGCTCTACCGCGCGCTGCGCGAGGGGCGCCCGTCCCCCCTGCCGGAGCCGCCCATCCAGTACTCGGACTTCGCCCTCTGGCAGCGCGCGCGCCTGGCTGACGAGGCGACTTTGGCGCCGGCGCTCGCCTGGTGGCGGCAGCGGTTGGCCGGGGCGCCGCACGTCCTCGAGCTGCCCACCGACCGGCCGCGCCCCGAGGTGCAGAGGCCGCGCGGGGCGCGGCGGCGCCTCGCGCTGTCGCTTGCCCAATCGGAGGCGCTGCGCGACTTTTCGCGCCGGCACGAGGTGACCCTGTTCGTCGCCGGCCTGGCGGTCTGGATGGCGCAGCTCGCCCGCCTCGCCAACCAGGAGCGCCTGATCGCCGGCACGCCGATGAACTACAAGGAAATCGTCGAGCTGCCGGGGGTCCTGGGCTACTTTCTCAACCAGGTGGCGCTCTACGCCGACCTCTCCGGCAACCCGACGTTCGAGGAGGTCCTCGCCCGGGTGCGCGAGACGGCGCTCGGCGCCTATGCCCACCACGAGCTCCCCTTCGCCCGCCTGCTCGAGGCGGTGCAGCCGGCGCGCGACCTGTCGCGGGTGCCGCTCACCCAGGTGGTCTTCCTCCTCCTCGACCCGCCGCAAGGAGGGTGGCCGGAGCTGCCCGGGATCGTCGGCCGCCCCTACTGGGTGGAGGCGGGGCGCACCCAGTTCGACATGGTGCTCGCCCTGTTCTGGGACGACGACACCGGCATCACCGGCCTCTGGGAGCACAACACCGACCTCTACGACCCGGCGACCGTCGACCGCTACAAGGAACAGTTTCGCACCCTGCTCGGGGCGGCGCTGGCCGAGCCCGGCCGGCGGCTCTGGGACCTGCCGTTGCTGCCGGCGGGGGAACGCCATCAGCTGACGGTCGAGTGGGGGAGCCAGGCTGAGGAGCGGGACGCCACCGCGGGCGCCACCCTCGACGCCCGCTTCCGCGCCCGCGCCGCGGCGACCCCCGGCGCCGTGGCCGTCGGCGGCCCCGACGGCGAGCTCACCTACGCCGAGCTCGACCGGCGCTCCGACCTCCTGGCCGCACGCCTCACGGCCCTCGCGCGGCCGGGGGAGCGGGTGGCGATCGCCGCCGAGCGCACGGCGGCCACGGTGGTGGGGATCCTCGGGATCCTCAAGGCCGGCTGCGCCTACGTTCCCATCGACCCCGCCGACCCCGCCGAGCGCCAGGGTTTCGTGCTCCAGGATGCCGCGGTGGTGGCCTGGGTGGCGCGCGCCGGCGGCGCCCCGGCAGCCGTCGCCGGCCTGCCCGAGGTGGCCATCCCCTCGGGTGCGGAGGAAGCGGGGGCCAGCCTTTCGTCCCTTACGTCCTTGCAGTCTCTTGGGTCCTTGCCGTCGATTCAGTCCCTTTCCCCACCCGCCTACGTCATCTACACCTCGGGCTCGACCGGGCAGCCCAAGGGGGTGGTGGTCACCCACGCCAACGTGCTGCGCCTGTTCGCCGCCACCGATCCCCGCTTCGGCTTCGGCGCCGATGACGTCTGGACCCTCTTCCATTCCTTCGCCTTCGACTTCTCGGTCTGGGAGCTGTGGGGGGCGCTCCTTTACGGCGGGCGGCTGGTGGTGGTGCCCTACGCGACCAGCCGCTCGCCCGCCGACTTCGCGGCGCTCCTCGACCGCGAGAGGGTGACGGTGCTCAACCAGACCCCCTCGGCCTTCCGGGCACTGCAGGGGAGCCCCCCGCCTTCGGGAGAGGGGATGAGGGCCCTGCGCTGGGTGATTTTCGGGGGCGAGGCCCTGGATCCGCGGACCCTTCGGCCCTGGGTGGAGAGGCTCGGCGACGCTCGCCCGCGCCTGGTCAACATGTATGGCATCACCGAGACCACGGTGCACGTCACCTGGCGGCGGATCACGGCGGCCGACGTCGCCGGTGGCGTGGGGAGCCCGATCGGCCGGCCGATTCCCGACCTCGCGGTGCGGCTGCTCGACCTGGCGGGTGGCGCCGCGCCGCTCGGCGCGGCGGGCGAGATCGCGGTCGGGGGTGCCGGAGTGGCGACGGGCTACCTCGGCCGGCCGGAGCTCACCGCCGCCCGCTTCGTCCCCGACCCTCGGGGGCGCGGGGCGCGTCTCTACAAGAGCGGCGACCTCGGCCGCTTCCTGGCCAACGGCGAGCTCGAGTACCTGGGGCGGATCGATGGCCAGGTCAAGGTGCGGGGCTTCCGCATCGAGCTCGCCGAGATCGAGGCGGCGCTCGCCGTGCACCCGGCGGTGGCCGCGGCGGCGGTGGTGGCGCGCGCCGACGGCGGCGGGGATCCGCGTCTGGTGGCCTATTGCGTGCCCGCCCCTGGCGCCTCCCTGGCGGTCGAAGAGCTGCGGGAATTCCTCTCCCGCCGGCTGCCCGAGCCGATGCTGCCGGCCGCCTTCGTCCCAGTCCCGGCGCTGCCGCTCACCGTCAACGGCAAGCTCGACCGGCGGGCGCTGCCCGCGCCGGGCCCGGAGCGGCCGGCGCTCGCCACCGGCTACGCACCGCCACGGACTCCCGAGGAGGCGGCTCTCGCGGCCCTCTGGGCCGAGGTGCTGGGGCTCGACAGGGTGGGGATCCACGACAGCTTCTTCGCCCTGGGCGGCGACTCGATCCTCTCGCTGCGGGTGGTGGGGGAGGCCGCGCGGCGAGGGCTCGAGCTGGCGCTCCCCGACTTCTTCAAGAATCCGACGATCGCCGGGCTCGCCGCCACCCGGCGCGCCGCGAGAGGGGAGAGCGGCCGGCGCGCCCCCTTCGCCCTGGTGCCGGCGGTGGACCGCGCCCGGCTCCCCGCCGGCCTCGAGGATGCCTATCCGGCGACCGCGCTGCAGCAGGGGATGCTCTACCACCAGGAGCTCACCCCCGACGAGCCGCTCTACCACGACGTCGGCAGCTACCACCTGGCCGGCCCGTACGATCCGCGCGCCTTCGCAGAGGCCCTGCGGCGGGTGGTGGCGCGCCACGAGGTGCTGCGCACCTCGTTCGATCTCGCGACCTACGGCGTGCCGCTGCAGCTCGTCCACCCTGCGGTCCCCCTGCCGCTCGCCGTCGAGGACCTGGCCGCCCTGCCCGCGGAGGCGCAGGAGGAGCACTTGGCGCGCTTGATCGCCAGCGAGCGCCGCCGCCCCTTCGCCACCCACGAAGTGCCGCAGATCCGTTTCCGCCTGTCGCGGCGCTCGCCCGAGCGCTTCCAGCTCACCCTGGCGGCCGGCCACGCGGCGCTCGACGGCTGGAGCCTGCACGCCCTCTTGACCGAGCTCTTCACCCTCTACCTCGCGCTGGCGCGGGGAGAGGAGCCGCCCCTGGAACCACCCCCGCCGGTGTCGCCCGGCGACTCCGTGGCGCTCGAGCAGGAGGCCGCGGCATCGGCCGAGTCGGCCGCCTTCTTCCGCGACCTGCTGGCCGACCTGCCGGAGGTCGACCTGCCGCGCTGGCCGGTGGCGGGACCACGGGTCCTGCCGCGGGTGCGCCACCGCCTGGTGCCGGTCGCCGGCGAAACCTTCGCCGGCCTCGCCGCCGCGGCGCGGCAGGCGGGGGTGCCGCTCAAGAGCCTGCTGCTCGCCGTCCACTGCCGGGCGCTCGCCGCCGCCTGCGGCGGCGCCGCGGCCATGGGGCTGGTCACCAACGGCCGGCCCGAGACGCCCGGGGGGGACCAGGTGCTCGGGCTTTTCCTCAACACCCTGCCGCTCGCCCTCCCCCCGGGGAAGGGCTCGTGGCTCGACTTCGCCCGCGCCGCCTTCGCCGCCGAGGAGGCGCTGCTGCCGCACCGGCGCTACCCCTTCGCCCGCCTGCAACAGGGCCGCGAGCGCCCGCTCTTCGAGGTGGCGTTCAACTACGTCCACTTCCACGTCGCCCGCGCCCTGCTGGCGGGCGGCGGCGTCGAGGTTCTCGACGTCGTCAAGTCCGAGGGGGTCAACTTTCCGCTGATCGTCAACGCCAGCCAGGGAGCGACCGGCGACGGCCTCGCCTTCCACCTCGAGCACGATGCCCGGGAGCTGCCGCCGGCGCAGATGGTGGCGCTGGGCGAGATCTACGCCCGCGCCCTCGCCGCCGCCGCGGCGGACCCCGGAGCGCCGGCGGCGGCCTCCCTCCTCTCGCCCGCCGAGCGCCACCAGCTCACCGTCGAATGGAGCCAGCCGCTCGCCGCGCCGCAGCCACCCTTCCCCTCGGTGCTCGCCCGCTTCGCCGAAACGGTTGCCGCCGTTCCCGATGCGGAGGCCCTCCGATCGGCCGGTCATTCCTGGACCTACGCCCGGCTCGACCACGAGACCGATTCGCTGGCCGCCACCATCCTTGAGGCCCTGCCCGCCGGCATCCCCGAGCCGGTGATCGCCGTCGCCACCGGCCGGGCGCCCTCCGCCGTAGCGCTTCTCGCCATTCTCAAGGCCGGCGCCGCCTTCCTCCCACTCGACACCAGCCAACCCACCGCCCGTATCACCATCATCCTGGAGGACGCCCAACCCAGCCTCCTGCTCCTCGAACCGGCGGCATCCCCATCCTTGCAGTCCCTCGGGTCCTGGGGGTTCCCAACCCTGACCCTCCCGCCCGCCGAAGCCGCTCCCCCTCTTGCCGTGGCCATCGCCACCGAGCGCCCGGGGGCCTCCGCGGCCTACCTGATCTACACCTCGGGTTCGACCGGCCGGCCGAAGGGGGTAGTGCAGACCCGGGAGACGCTCGCGAGCCTGGTAGCCTGGCAGATCGGCTCCTCGCCCACCACCGCCGCCGCCCGCACCCTCCAGTTCGCCGCCCCGACCTTCGACGTTTCGGTGCAGGAGATCCTCGCCACCTGGTGCGCCGGCGGCTGCCTGGTGATCCCGGAAGAGGAGGAGCGCCGCGACCCCGAGCGCCTCCTCGCTCTGCTCGAGCGGGAGCGGATCGAGCGCCTCTTCCTCCCCTTCGTCGCCCTGGACGCGCTGGCCGAGGCGGCGGCCGCTTCGCCGGCGCCCCCGGCGGGCCTGCGGGAAATCATCACCGCCGGCGAGGCGCTGCGGGTGACGCCGGCGCTGCGCCGCTGGTGCGAAGCCGCCGGAATGACGCTCCGCAACCAATACGGGCCCACCGAGACCCACGTGGCGACCGAGCACCGGCTGGCCGGCGCGGCGGAGGAGTGGCCCGACCTGCCGCCCATCGGCCGGCCGATCGCCGGCCTCTGCGCCTACCTCCTCGGGCCCGACCTCGCCCCGGTGCCGCTGGCCGCGCCGGGCGAGCTGTATCTTGGCGGCGCCGCGCTCGCCCGCGGCTACCTCGCTCGGCCGGAGGGGACGGCCGAGCGCTTCGTGCCCGACGGGGTGAGCGGCGCGGCCGGCGCCCGCCTCTACCGCACCGGCGACCTGGCCCGCTTCCTCCCTGGCGGCGAGCTCGCCTTCCTCGGCCGCGCCGACGACCAGGTGAAGGTGCGCGGCGTCCGCGTCGAGCCCGGCGAGATCGAGGCCGCGCTGGCGGCGCTCCCCGCGGTGCGCGAGGCGGCGGTGGCGCTCTCCGCCGGCAAGCTGGTGGCCTGGGTGGTGCCGCGCCCCGGGGAGCCGGCGGCGTCGCTGGAGCCGGCGGCGCTGCGCCGGGAGCTCGCCGCGCGGCTGCCGGAGCCGATGATTCCCGCCGCCTTCGTCCGCCTTGAGCGGCTGCCGCGGACGGCGAGCGGCAAGCTCGACCGGCGGGCCCTGCCCGCCCCCACCGGCGGCGACCAGGCAGCGTTGGCGGCGGCCTACGAGCCGCCGCGCGGGCCGGTCGAGGCGGCGCTCGCCGCCCTCTGGGAAGAGGTCCTGGGGCTGGCGCGGGTGGGCCGGGAGGACCACTTCTTCGCCCTGGGCGGGCACTCGCTGTCGGCGACGCGGATGATCTCGCGGGCGCGCGCCACCCTCTCGGCCGCCGTCACCCTCGCCGACCTCTTCGCCCTCCCCACCCTCGCCGGGCTCGCCGGCAGGATCGAGGCCCTGGCGCTCGGCGGACAGGCCCCCGGCGAGGAAATCCTCGCGGCCGGGCCCCCGAGGCCCACGGCGCCCCTCTCGGCCGCCCAACTGCGCGTCTGGCAGCTCGCCAAGGCGGGGGCGGCGGCCGGCAACCTGGTGCTCACCCTGCATCTGCGTGGCAGGCTCGACGTCCCGGCCCTGGCCCGCGCGATCGCCGCTCTGGTTGCCCGCCAGGCGGCGCTGCGCACCGCCTTCCGCGTCGAGGCCGGGGAGCCGGTGCAGGTCGTGGCACCGCCGCCTTGGTCCTGGGAGCTGCCGAGGGTCGATCTCGCGACCCTGCCGGGGCCACGGCGGGAGGCGGAGGCGCTCGCCCTGGCCCACCGGGAGGTGTGGCGTCCGTTCGACCTAGGCCGGGCGCCCCTCTTTCGCACCCTCCTCGTGATCCACGGGGGTGGGGAGCACGCGCTCCTCGCCACCCTCCACCCCCTGGTGGCCGACGAGAGGTCGCTCGGCATCCTGGCGCGCGACCTGGCGGAGCTCTACCGCGCCGAGCGCGGCGGCGTCCTGGCGCTGCTGCCCCTGCTCCCCATCGAATATGCCGACTTCGCGCGCTGGCAGCGGCAGCGGCTCGCTGGCCCCGAGCTCGGCGGCGCGATCGCCACGGGGTCCGCCGCGACCCTCCACCGCCGGCTGCCGCCGGCAACGGGCGAGCGGCTGCGAGGGCTGGCCGAGGAGGCCGGCTCGGCCCCATTCCTGGTGCTCGCCACCGCCCTCAAGATGCTCCTGGCGCGCCGGACCGGCGAGACCGACCTGACGCTCGGCACGGTCGTCGCCGGCCGCGACCGCGACGAGCTCGACGACCTGATCGGCCCGTTCAGCCACCTGCTGGCGCTGCGCGGCGATCTCTCCGGCGACCCCTGCTTCGTCGACCTCCTCGAGCGCGAGAGCGTCACTGCGCTCGCCGCCCTCGCCGACCCGGAGCCCCCCGGCGCCACGGCGCCGCGCGTCTCGGTGGTTCTGACCGGCCTGGGCTTCGGCGAGCCCGAGCCGATCGAGGAGCGGACGGTGACCGGGCTCACCATGACGCCGCTCGCTCTCCCTCGGCCGGCCACCTCCTTCGACCTCGAGATTCACGGCGAGGAGCGAGACGACGGCACCGATCTGATCTACACCTACCGCACCGACCGCTTCGAGCCCGGCGAGATGGCGGCCTTCGCCGACGCGCTCGAGGCAGTGCTGGAAGCCGCCTTGGCGCTTCCGGAAACGCGCCTCTCCAACCTCCCCCTGGCGCAGGAGCCGTAGAGACGGCCCAGTCCCGCCGGGTACAACGATTTGGCGTCCATCAACGTCGGGCCGTCTCCCGTCCCGTCACCGCAAAGGGGGCGCAATGCGCCGCGGCGGGCAGGGGGGGACCCCCGCCCAGACGCCCCGGGGCGCCGTGGCCTGCCAGGGAACCCCCGCCCAGACGCCCCGCCGACGTTGGACGCCGAAGGGTAGGTGTGGGCGGACTGGGGCGTCTCTACACGTGCTGCATGGGGGTCCATCGCCGGGTTTGATATAGATAGCCCATGGGTGAGATTCCGCGGGTGGTGATCGTCGGGGCCGGGTTCGGGGGGTTGACCGCCGCCCGGGCGCTCAAGGGGGCGCCGGTGTCGGTGTGGATGGTCGATCAGTTCAACTACCACACCTTCCAGCCTTTGCTGTACCAGGTGGCGACCGCCGGCCTCGAGCCCGAGGAGGTGGCCCATGCGGTGCGCGGCATCTTCCACCGGCAGCGGAATTTCAACTTCCGGCTGGGCAAGGTGGTCGGAGCGGATCTGGCGGCCCGCCGCCTGAAGCTCGCGGGTGGGGGAGAGGTGGCCTACGACTTCCTCATCCTCGCGCCGGGGGCGGAGAGCGCGGATTTCGGCATCCCGGGGGTGGCCGAGCACGCCTTCTACCTCAAGTCGCTGGGCGAGGCGGTGGGGTTGCGCAACCACGTCATCACCCAGTTCGAGCGCGCCGCGGCGGAGCCGTCGGCGGTCGACAGCGGCGCGCTCCATTTCGTGGTGGTGGGCGGCGGGCCGACCGGCGTCGAGCTGGCGGGGGCGCTGGTCGAGCTGATCGACAAGGTGCTGCATCACGACTTCCCGCGCCTCGACTTCGAGCGTACCCGCGTCTTCCTGGTCGAGAAGGAGGCCGTCCTGCTCGCCCCGTACCACCCGAAGTCGCAGCGCCACGCCCGCGAGGTGCTCGAGCGGCGGGGCGTCGAGCTGGTGCTGGGTGAGTCGGTGCGCGAGGTGACGGCCGGCGAGGTGCGCCTGGCGAGCGGCCGGGTGATCCCGGCGCGGACGCTGATCTGGGCCGCCGGGGTGCGCGCCAGCTCCCTCGCCGAGGCGCTGGGCGTCGAGCGGGTGCGCGGCGGGCGGATCAAGGTCGAGGCCGACCTCTCGCTCCCCGGCCATCCGGAGGTCTTCGCCATCGGCGACGTCGCCGGCAGCACCCTGTCGGACGGCCGCCTCCACCCGCAGCTCGCGCCGGTCGCGATGCAGGGGGCCCGCCACGTGGTCCTCCAGATCGTCCACCAGCTGCGCGGCCTGCCCACCGATCCCTTCACCTACGAGGACCCGGGGATCATGGCCACCATCGGCCGCAACGCCGCCGTCGCCGAGCTGCCGGTGGGGCTGCGCTTCACCGGCTTTCTGGGCTGGCTGATGTGGCTCTTCCTCCACCTGATGATGCTGGTGGGGTTCAAGAACCGCGTGCTGGTGCTCGTCAACTGGGCCTACAACTACGTCACTTACGACCGCAGCGCCCGGCTCATCCTGCGGCCGGCCGAGCCGCCGGAGGAGCGGAGGCCAGGTTAGCCCCTGGGCTCGGCAGGCCGGTCGTGGGGCTTACGCTTTCTGCCTTTCAGGAGCGGCCTGGGTCCACTCGTTCCAGGTCTGCGCGGCCCGCCGCCCGATCTTCGCCCCGTACTCGGCGGGAGACTCCCAGGCGCTCAGCCCCACCAAGACCTCGGTATCCTCCCCGTCCCCGTAGGCCTCAGGCTCAGGCGGGAAATATTTCTGCTTGAATTTGTCGAAGGCCGAGTCCGACATCGTCATCTCCTTCGCTCTGTAGAATACCACAGCGCATCCCGCATCCCGGCTCTTACAGGGGGCGAAGGGGAGGGTTGAGCTGCGCGTCGTAGTAATTCTTGACCTTGATCCAGACGAATCCGTCGCCTTTGGAGATGACCGCCACGTCGATCGGCCCGCCCACGGACTCCTTTTCGTCGAAGTTGACCCGGTGCTTTAAGGCCGCGAGGCTGACCAGCGACTCGGCCATCGCAGCCAGCTCATCCTTGGGCAGCGAGGCGACGCCGGCTTTGGCCCACCAGGCGTGGCGGCCCTGCCACTGTTCCAGGCCGTCGAAAAAATTTTCGACGGCTTTCGCTGCGGCGTCCTTCACCCGCGACGGATCGCTATTGGGCGCCTGCTCCTGCTCAACGAGTAGCGTTTGCAATGCCGCGGCCAGGAACTTCTTGTAGTCGGGATGGATGCCACCGAGAAACGCCTCGATCTCGTCGGTCTGAGCGAAGGGAAACAGCTCGCCCGGCTGCTCCGCCGTCACGGCGAAGGACCGTTCCGGCTGGAGGCAGAGCCGGCAGCCCAGAACCGGACCGACGTTCGAGAAGGAATGGAGCGCGGGAAAGATCTCCTGACGTCCGAAACCCGCAAAGACCAAGCCCGATCGTGGCCACTTGGAATCGGGCTCGTCCTTGGGGCGCTTGGTAAATACGAAGGAGGCGATTTCCTCGAGCTGCCGCACGACGCGGCGAGACATCGGCAGCTCGCCGAACGTCTGCGCCCGGATCCGCCGCACGGCATCGGCGTAGGTCGCCTCGAGCTGCTCGCGCAGCTCCGGCGCCGCCGTAGTGGGGCCCTCCGACCACTGCTTATGGCGGGACTCGATCACGTTGTCGACCAGGATCTTCGCCTGCCGCTTCGACACCTTCTGGCGACTGAAGGCCTCTTCCAAGGCGCTTTTCGCGTTGTCCGCCACTCCCTGCAACTCTCGCCGCACCCACGAGATGAAGTACTCCTCTTGGCCCGACACGGGGAAGAACTCGACGCTCCCTTCCACGAACTGCACAAAGTGCTTGGCGTACTGAGCCACCGTATCGAAGGTCTGCTTGCCGAGCTGCCGCCGATAGACCTGAATGAGTGTCTCCCACGGCCTGCCCATGACGGCGTCGTCGCCGTAGACCATCACTCCCACCGGCTCGGAGACCGAGAGGGCGAAGAGCTTCTTGACGGTCCGGAAGGTCTTCCGGTCACTCTTCCTCTGAACTGTCAACATGCTGTCGGCCGCCATGGCGACCGCATAGCGGTTGAGCAGGGCGACCTCGACCGTCATCGCGAGCGTTCCGACGGCACCGAGGCTCTCTTCGGCGGAGATTCGGAATCGTCCCAGGAAAGCATGGCGGGGGACGGATGGAGCAGAACCCGGACAGGGCCGGGACGGATCTCGTGCTCTGGCTGGCCGGCGCCCGCGAGCGCCTGGAGCCGGTGCGACGAGGGCTCGTCGGGAAGCGAGGTGATCCGCCCTTTGGGGTCGAGGTACATCCGTACGCAGGTAAAGGCGAAGGTGAGATGCTGGCACCCCTTGAAGGTGACTGTCCGGGCCGAGACGGCGCCAACCTTGACACCGACCTTTGCGGCATCGATCACCTGCTGGATTGCCCCCAGATCGACCTTGAAATCGCGCCGGCTGCTCCGCTCGACGCGGAAGGTGAAATTGCTGCTCTCGATCGTCGAATCGATTACCAGGGGGCTCCAGGGATTCCTGCCGAAGTAGATTCTGGCGGCCGGATTCTTCGCATCGACCCGGTGGTCACGCAGCAGGTTGCCGAGCACGTTCTTGTCGACGTAGCTGCGGCGGACGTTGGCGAACGAGAACGAGACCTCGGCGGCCCCCTCGAAGGCGGCGTCGATCCCTGCCGAAGGGACTCCGAAGGCGCCGAGGAAGTTGTCCAGGATCTTGAAGCCGAACTCGAAGCTCACCCTGCGTGAGTGCTTTCCCGACAGGCCCGCCATCCGGCCCCTCGCCGGGGACAACGGGAGCTGCGGAGAGCCGGCGAGGATGGGGGACAGGGCACCGCGGAACGTCGTGCGCGCGTCCCGTGTCGCCACGACGCAGAGCGGGCGGATGCGCTCTTCCGGTACCCGGACGATGTTGGCATCGAAGACCGACCGCAGCGTGTCCACCAGGGGATCTTTTTTACACAGCTCCCAAAAACCCATTGCCACCTCCAGGTCGGCCACGACCGGGTCGTCTCGAACGTCAAGCAGGGTTCCAATAATACTACTGAAGCCCTGCGAATCAGGCCAGGCAGGCTCGTCTCCGTGAGCTGCGCGAGAGGCTTAGTCCTCGCGGCCAAAGATGCGCGACCAGTGGGCGACGTCGGCCGGGCTGGGGTTGGGCTTCTCCTCCTGCGCTTCGCTGCGCCGGCGGGCCTTTCGCTGGCGGGAGGAGAGCTCGGAGGTGGGGAGGACCTCGGCGCCCAGGTCGCGACAGATGTCGGCGAGCGCGATGTCGTTGGTGATCACCGTCGTGCCGCGGGGGTGCTTGGCCACCCGGCGCTCGATCATCTCGTCGGCCGAGAACGAGCCGGAGAAGACCACCTCGAGCGGCCCGTAGCGCGGCGCCACGTCCGGTTGCGGTGGGCCGTCGAAATAGACCACCGTCACCTTGCGGCGCAGCCGCGCCCAGGGCAGCAGCCAATGCACGACCTTCTCGGCGTCGCGCGACCCCATCCTGCCGCCGAGCACGCCGCCCAGATTGCTGCCGTCGATGAGATAGCTCATGAGGCCCGCTCCCGACAGACCATTTTGTCACGGCTGCGGCGGAGAGGCTGTGAAGAAATCCACCGCACCGGCCAGGGCGTCTTCGAGCTCGGCGAGCCGCACCGGCTTGCTCAGATAGCTGTCCATGCCGGCCGCCAGGCAGCGCTCCTCGTCGCCCTCGAGGGCGTGGGCGGTGAGCGCGATCACGTAGGGCCCGCGGCCGTCGCCGGTGCGCCGGCGGATGCGGCGCGTCACCTCGAGCCCGTCGAGCTCGGGCATCTGCACGTCCATCAGGATCACGTCGTAGGCCTGGCGCTCCTCGGCGCGGAGGGCCTCGATCCCGGTGCTCGCCAGATCGGCGCGGTGGCCGAGCTTGTCGAGCATGGCGAGGAGCACCACCTGATTGACCGGCTGGTCCTCGGCCACCAGGATGCGCAGCGGCGGCGGCGGCTCCCCGGCGCGATCGGCGGGCTCGGCGGCCGGGGTGGCCGGCGGGGGCAGGGCGGCGACGGCCGGGCCTTCGAGGATGAGGTGAAAGGTCGACCCGCGGCCCGGGATGCTCTCCACCTGGATCTTCCCGCCCATCAGCTCGGCCAGCTGCTTGCAGATGGCGAGGCCGAGCCCGGCGCCGCCGTAGCGCCGGGTGGTCGAGGCGTCGAGCTGGTGGAAGGAGGTGAAGAGGCGCCCCATCTCGGCGGCGGCGATGCCGATGCCGGTGTCGGCGACCGCCAGGTGGAGCTCCTGGCGTCCGGCGGCGAGCGGGCGGACCGCGAGCTCCACCCGGACCTCGCCCCGGGGCGTGAACTTGACCGCGTTGGACAGCAGGTTCAAGAGGATCTGACGGAGGCGGTCGCGGTCGCCGAGCCACGCCGCCGGCGTCCCCGGGGCGATGCGGTGGCCGAGCGCCACCCCCTTCTTGGCCGCCGCTGGCGCCACCATCTCGAGGCTCTCCTCGACCAGCGCCCGCAGCGCGAACGGGGCGTTGTCGAGCGTCAGCTTCTGCGACTCGAGACGCGAGAAGTCGAGGATGTCGTCGATCAGGGCGAGGAGCGCCCGGCCGCTCAGCTCGATGGTCTCGAGGTACTCCTTCTGGGCCGGCGAGAGCGCGGTGCCGGCGAGCAGCTCGGCCATGCCGATGACCCCGTTCATCGGCGTGCGGATTTCGTGGCTGATGTTGGCCAGGAAGGCGCTCTTGGCGCGGCTCGCGACCAGCGCCTCCTCGGTGGCCGCGGCCAGCGCCCGGGTGCGCTCGCGCACCTGCTCCTCGAGCCCCAGGCGCAGCTGATCGAGCTCGTCGTGGACGCGGCGGAAACGGCTGGAGAGCGCCAGGCCCATGGCCACCAGCACCGCCGCGAAGCCGAAGCCCGACAGCGCGAAGGGCGGCAGCCAGCCGGTGGGGAAGACGGCTGGCGCGTGCTGGCGGGCCAGCTCGAGCGCCTGGATGGCGACGAGCGCCAGGCCGCCGACGGCGAGGATGCGCGCCTCGGCCTCGCCGCGCGCCACCTCGCAGAAGATGAGCACCGTCCCCATCACCAGGAGCGGGGCGAGCCAGAATCCCCGCGCCTGTTCGCTCACCATCACCGGCTGAAGGACCGGCCAGAAGGCGACGAAGGCGGCGAGCGCCAGGTGGGAGAGCTGGTAGGCGCGCAGCCAGCGGGGGATCGGGCGTTGGAGGAGGGGCCAGAGGAACTGGATGGCCAGCGCGGCGGCCAGATGGCCGGAGGCGCCGGTGATCCGCGCCGCGATGCCGAAGCGGGGGGTCGCCAGGTAGACCCAGTAGGTGCTGGCCGCGGTGTTGACCGAGAAGGCGAGGGTCAGCAGGCCGAACCAGAGGTGCTCGACCTGCTGGCGGCGGCGGCTCCAGAGCAGCAGGTGGTAGAGCGCCGCCGAGGTGAAGAGCGCGGCCAGGAGGAGCTGCGGCAGCTCGCTCGCCAGGGCGCCGACCCACTCGTTCTGGTTGCGGTCGTGCAGGGCCTGGAAATCGCCCAGGGCCACGACGTCCGCCACCGCGCCGCCGTCGGGATCGCGGTCGGCGGCCCAGCCGACGCGCCGCACGCGCAGCGCGAGGGGGAGAAGCCCGTCCGGGCCGACGGCGTCGGCGGGGACGCGGAAGACCATGGCCCGCGGGAAGGCGAGCGGCGCCGGCCAACCCGGCGAGCGGCCGAGGAGGCGGCCGCCGGCGTAGACCTCGTAGCCGCCGTAGGTCGAGGGGCCGAGCCGCAGGGCGAGCATGCCCCGGGAGGCGGCGAGGCGCGCCTCGTCGCCGAGCGGCAGGGCGCCGCGGAACCAGGCCACGCCGTCGTAGCCGGCATAGCCTTGCTCCTTCCAGGAGGCGGGCAACGGCACTTCCCGCCAGCCCGCGTCGTCGAAACCGGGCGCCGCCCAGCGCGGGTCGTCGCCGGCCTGCGTGCGCCAGCCCGCCGCCGCAGCGGACGGGGGCAGGACGAGCGCCAGCAGGAGCACCCATCCGGCCGGCCCGGTCAGGGCGCGGCCGAGGCGACCGGCGGCTCCACGGCAGCTGGGGGGCATAGGCTGGACGCAATGATAGCGCAGCCCCCAGGGAGAGTTCCGCCTCGGCGGCACCCGGGGCAGGTCGCCCCACCGCCAGAACCCCCAGACCTGCCCCTACAAGAAACCCGTCCTCTGTGGGTGCTTCGTGTAGGGGCGGGTCTGGGGGTCGAGGGGGAAGGTCGACCCGCCCACCCGATATGCCTGGAACGTCAGTCCGGGCGCAGCCCGGCGGCGCTCGCCCCCGCCGCTGGCCGCTCGCGCTCCTCGCGCGCCGCCTCTCCCTTGCCGCCGCCGGTCGCCAGGCGCTCGCCGGCCGGCTTGGCCGGCCGCTCGAGCGCGGCGAGCAGCGGCTGGTCCCGGCCGTAGAGATCGGGGCGGAACTGGACCCCGCCGGCATCGTCGGCCCAGGCGGTGAAGTAGACCAGGTGCACCGGCACCGGGCGGGGTAATGCGAGCCAGCGCTCGTCGACCTGGGTGAGCGCGTCGGCGATCCGCTGGTGACTGCGGGCCTCGTCGCCCCCCAGGAGCAGGGCGGCGAGCTCGAGCGGCTTTTCGAGCCGCACGCAGCCGTGCGAGAGGGCGCGGCGGTCGCGGGCGAACAGGCCGTGGCTCGGGGTGTCGTGGAGGTAGATCTCCGGCGTGTCGCGCAGGTGCACCTTGAGCTTGCCCAGGGCGTTGCCCGGCCCGGGCCGCTGGCGCACGCGCGGCTTCCTGCCCTCCTTCTGCACGATCTCGTAGCCGTGGCGGGCGAGGTAGCCCGGATCGGCCAGGGCCTTGGGGAGGATCTCCTGGTCGAGGATCTTCTGCGGGATGTTCCAGGTGGGATGGACGACCACCGACGTCGCCTCGGTCGACAACGACGGCGTGCTGCGCGCCGGCTTGCCGACGATCGCGCGCATGGCGAGGACGGTCTTGCCGTCGGCCACCATCTCCAGCCGGTAGTCGGGGATGTTGACCAGCACGTAGCGCTCGCCCAGCGAGCGGGGAAGCCAACGCCAGCGCTCGAGGTTGGCCTCGAGCTGGCGCTGGCGCGCCTCGGCCGGCACGTTCAAGGCGGCGAGCGCCTCGGCGCCCACCGCGTCGGGCGGCAGGGAGGGGCGCTCGCCCGCCTTGGGTGGCCGCGGCGCGGCCTTCTTGCCGGACTGCAGGCCGTGCCGGTCGTTGAACGACTTCAGGGCCTGGACGAGCGCCGGATCGAACAGCTCGGGGTCGAGAGCGGCCCCGGCAGCCGGGGGCGTCGCCGGCAGGTCGCCCTCCGCCGCCAGGCGCGCCCGCAGCAGGGGGATGGCGGGCGAGCGCTCGCCGGGCCGGGCGGCGGCCAGGGCAGCGGGCAGCTCGGGCCAGCCGCCGGCCGCGGCCCAGCCGCGGTAGCGGGCGGCGGCCTGCTTCAAGCGGACGTAGCTCGGGTGCTGCGGCTCGAGCGCCAAGAGCGCCTCGCGCACCCGCCCGCCCTGCAGGGCGGCGGCGAGGAGGGCTCCCGGATCGACGGGGGGCTGGCCGGTCAGACGGTTGTCGTGCCCCGGCTTCGCCGTCCGGCCGTTGGCGAGGTCGGTGGCGAGCCCCCAGAAGGCGGCGGTCAGGCGCAGGTCGAGGTCGGCGAAGGCCTCGGGCACCGGCGGCGCGCCGGCCGCCGCCAGCGGCCGGGTGAGCTCGCGCAGCTGGTAGTCGGCGGGGTCGAGGCCGGCCGCTCCCGCCTGGCCGATGACGTCGAAGAGCGCGAACGCCTGGGGGAGAAAGCCGACCTCGTTGAGCCACACCGGGGCGAAGCCGCGATGGGAGTAAAAAGAGAGGATGGCCTCGCCATGGGCGGAAAGAAAGGGCGCGCGCCGTCCGGCCAGGCGCTCTTCGATCCGCGCCGCGAGGGCGGGAGGGTTGATGGAGGACGGTGCCGCCAGAGCCGCCCTGGGGGCGAGCAGGAAGCAGATCGTCAGGAAGGCCGACCGAGTGGATCGCATATTTCCCTGGCCCCCCACGGGGCCGTGCAGACGAAGAGGGTTCACCTTCTAAAGACTCTACGGACGTCCGTCTGGTTTAGACGTTCGGGAGCGCCACTTCCCTCAGGCGCTCGCAGGCCCGGCGGCGTTTCACCACCGCTCTACCTGGAAGTGAGCTTTAGCGCGCGAGCATTTCATCCGATTTCGCCCATGCTCCCAATTCATGCCGGATTCGTGCCGGATCCATGCCGGATTGAATTGCGGCCGCGAAGGCCGTAGCATCTGCCCACGATTTGTACCGTGAACCCCCCTCGGTGGCAGCGACGCCGAGGCCGACTCCAGGGAGGAGATCGTGATGGATCGCCGGCCGATCTGGCTTTGCGCCGCCGCGGCTCTGTTGTGCTCCAGCAGCTTGCTGGCGCGGCAGGACCCCCCGAAGGCTCCCGAGCCGAAGGATGACACTACCCCGCAGGTCGAGGACGTGATCGTGGTCACCGCCTCGCGCACCGAGCAACCGATCAACGAGGCGCCGGCCACGGTCACCGTGCTCTCCGCCAAGGCGATCGAGGAGATCCCGGCCGACGACTACGGCGACCTGCTGCGCAACGTCGCCGGCTTGAACGTCTCGCAGACCTCGGCGCGCGAGATCAACATCACCTCCCGCGGCTCGACCAACACCCTCGCCACCTCGCAGCTCGTGCTGCTCGACGGGCGCTCGATCTACCTCGACTTCTTCGGCTTCGTGATGTGGGACTTCCTGCCCATCAACCTGTCCGAGATCAAGCAGGTCGAGGTGGTGCAGGGGCCGGCCTCGGCGGTCTGGGGGGCCAACGCCATGACCGGGGTGATCAACCTGATCACCAAGCGGCCCAAGGAGATCACGGGCACCAGCCTGCTCCTGGGCGGCGGCGAGCTCGCCACGCGCTACGGCAGCGTCACCCACGCCGGGGTGTCGGGCAACCTCGGCTACAAGGTCTCGGGCGGCTACTTCGAGCAGGACGCCTATCCGCGGCCGACCGGCAACATCCCGGGGACCACGGTGCCGATCTATCAGTTCCCCAACGAGGGGACCAAGCAGCCCAAGGGCGACGTGCGCTTCGATTGGGACCTGCCGGCCGACTCGACGGTGTCGGTGGGCGCGGGCTACGCCGGCACCAGCGGCATCGTCCACACCGGCATCGGCCCGTTCTCGGTCAAGACCGGCTCCTATCTCTCGTACGGCAAGGTCGACTGGAACAAGGGCGCGATGCACGCCGCGCTCTTCGGCAACTTCCTTTCCGCCGACTCGAAGAACCTGCTGTCGTCCGATCTCTCGGGCCGTCCGCTGCCGTTCTCCTTCAAGACCGACACCTACAACCTCGAGGCCTCGAATACCTCGGGGGTGGGCAACAACGCCATCCTGACCTATGGCGCCAATGCCAGGAGCAGCACCTTCGACCTGCAGATCGCCCCCAAGGGCGACGGCCGTGACGAGTACGGCGCCTTCGGCCAGGCCGAGATCCTCTTCGGCGAGCGCGTGCGCTGGATCGTCGGCGCGCGCTACGACGACGTCGAGGTGGTCGACCCGGTGGTCTCGCCGCGCACCACGCTGATGTTCGCGCCCAACCGCAACCACACCGTGCGGTTCTCGTTCAACCGCGCCTTCCGCGCCCCGTCGGTGATCAACAACTTCCTCGACACCACCATCGTGGTGCCGATCGCGCCGTTCCCCATCACCGTGCAGGGCAACGAGAACCTGAAGGAAGAGTCGCTCGACGCCTACGAGGTCTCCTACGCCGGCACCCTGCCGCGCGGATTCCAGCTCTCGGCGGCGGTCTACCGCAACAAGACCAAGGACTCGATCGACTTCTTCCAGAAAGCGGTCTACACCTTCGAGAACCCGCCGCCGGGCGCGCCGGCGGCGCTGCGCCCCTGCTTCCTGTTCGCCCCCGGCACCAACCCGGCCTGCCCGTTCGGCGGCCTGCGCGGCATCATCCCGTCGCTCTTCAGCTATCGCAACATCGGCGAGACCATCGACGAAGGGTTCGAGCTCTCGCTGTCGCAGCGGCTGGGGGAGTGGTCGTGGTTCGGCAACTACTCCTACCAGAAGGACCCCGACGTCCGCGGCGTGCCGGCCGACGAGGTCAACAAGGCCCCCCGCTCGCGCTTCAACCTGGGCCTCTCCTACGACGGCGGCAAGTTCTTCGCCAACGCCGACGTCAACCACGCCGACAAGTCCTACTGGTCGGACGTGCTCAACATCCGCGGCTTCACCGACGCCTACACCCAATTCAACGCTTCGGTCGGCTACCGCTTCGCGGGCGACCGGGTGACCCTGTCGCTCATCGGCTCGAACCTCACGGATGAAAAGGTTCAGCAGCACATCTTCGGCGATCTGATCAGCCGCAAGGTGACCGGCCAGGTCGCGGTCAAGTTCTAGGTTTCCTCGCAGCGCCCTCCCGAGCGACCCCCCTCCCCGGGGGGCGCCCGGGGAAGTCACTCACCGTTCTGAAACGAGCTCCGCGAGCGCGCGGGCGCGGCGAGACGAAGGTGAGGCCGGCGTCGAAAGTGGCAAGGTGCCGGTCACGCCGAGGCTCCCGGCGGCTGCAGCTGGCGGTACACCTGCTCGGCGGCCCGGGCCTCGCGGCACATCTCGACCAGCTGGCGGACCAGCACCAGCCGTTTTGCGACCTTCTCGATCTCCGCCAACAGGTCCGCCAGAGTTTCGGCTTCAGCGGCGAGCTCCGGGTCGAGCAGGGGCGCGAGCCGTTCCAGCTCGAGGCACAGCGCGGCCTTGGCGTTTTGCAGGGCAATCCAGGTCGCCGCGAGCAGGGGTTTCATCACTGCTGGGGAACCGGCCGGCGGCTCGAAGGGCCGGGAAGCCCTGGCGCGTTGTCGCCGGACCGCGAGAGCGGCCCGCCGCAACGCCGGCCCGGAAACGCCGAAGAGCTGGGCGATGTGCGCCTGCGACCGGCAATGGCTCTCGAGGGCCTGCTTGTTGGCGGGTGTCGGCTGGATCGTCTCGCAGCAGGCCCGGCGCTCCTGCGGATCGGGCCACCAGAGCCCATTCTGCCAGGCTCCCCGCGGGTGCTCCTTGCGCTCGTGCCGTGCCAGCACAGCCGCCACGGCCTCTCGCAGGTTCGCAGGCGGCGCAGTGGCCCCCGGTGTCATCGGATGACGCGATTTTTCCCTCAAGATCCGCTGGTGCCCAAAAGGGGGGCGGTGGCGACAGCACACCTTTCCTGCACCAGCTCAGCGAGCGCCCGCCTGAGCAGGTCGACGAGCTCGCGTTCGGGGAGGAGATTCGGCCCGGGCGGCCGGGGCGGCGCCGGCTGGAAGGTCCGCAAGAGGCTATAGAGCTCGACCGCCCGCGGCGTCGGCGGCTCGGGGCGCACGGCAAAGGCTAGGTCGAAGAATTCGGCGGGGTCGAGGCCGATGATCTCGACGATCCTGAGCACGTGCTCGACCCGTAGCTCGATGGTGCCGGAGAAGATCCGCGACAGGTAGCCATGGCTCCACCCCATCCGGCTCTCGACCTCGCGGTTGGTGACCCCGAGCAGGCGCATAACGGTCTTCAGAGTGTCGAGGACCCGCTGCACGCCCGGCCGGTTCATGCGGCGGCCTCCGGCGCGTCCCCCCGCCGCTCGCGGGAGGTCCGCCGGCGGCGGATGGACAAGGACTCCAGGTGCTCGGCGGTGCGGGCGAGCTTGAGTGCCAGCTCGCCGGCGGCCCGGGCCTGGCGGTGGCGGGGCGAGCGCTCGGGCTCGGTGGCCAGGAAGTCGCGGCACAAGGCCGCCAGATGGGAGGCGACGAAGCGCAGGTCGGCGAGCGCGGCGGCGAGCCCCGAGCGCCAGCCGGCGGCCGGCGTGGAGGCCGGCCCGGGGGCTTCGGCTACCAGGAAGGCCAGCAGGCGGCCGAAGTCCCGCAGGCCGGCTCGCTGCTTCGGGTCGCTCACCTGGGCGAGGAAGGTCTCGCGCCACGGCCCCCGGTCGTCCCAGCTCTCCGGGCGAGTCCGTGCCTCGAGCTCGCCGAGCAGCTCTCTCCAGTCCATCAGCCCTTCTCCTCGGCCGGCGGGCGAAGGCGGGCGCGGGCCGTCCTCTGGCAGATTCGACACGAGGCGAGATGCAGCACGGCGGGCCGGTCGGAGTCCCGGATCCCGTCCAGCCAGCTCGAGGTGAGGAGGTGATCCGCGGCGGCCGCTGTCTCTTCCGGCCCCTCGCCGGGGGGAGGGCTGCGGCGGGTCTGTCTCTCGAGGAGGCGGCCGGCGCGCTCGAGGGCGAGGCCGCCGCCGGCCTCGAGCACCTGGGCCAGGCACGCCGGCGTGCAGTTCAAATGATCGTAGTGTTTGAGCGCCGCCACCAGGTTCTCGTCGTACCAGGCCAGGTGGCCCGCGAACCGGCCGTGGCGGTAGAGAGGATAGCCGTCCGTGCGGGCCTCCTTGCCGAGCTGGTAGATGGGTTCGTCCCCGGTCGCCGGCAAGGCCGCGGCGACCAGCAGAGCCGTCGATCGGTCGATGAGCATGGCCATCGGCAGGTCGCCCTCTTCGAGGCTGAAGCCCTCGCCCAGGACGGCATAGCCGCCCCCCCAAGGCACGACCTGGGCCGTGCCGGCGGTCTCGGCTTCCCCGGCGGTTGGGGGCTCGTCCCGCTCGGCCATCAGGTCGAGGAAGTCGGGGGCGAAGGCGTTCGGAGTTCGGGAGTGGGGTGGCATGGGGTCCTCAGGAGCGATGATGGAAGGGATGGCGGCGCTGTTGGCGCCGGCGGCGGCGACCGTTCGAGCCGGCCAGCTCGAGGGCGGGGAGCTCCAGGAGCACCACGCGCGCCAGCTGAAAACAGAGCGGGCAGTTGAGCAGGTGGCGCAGGGCCTCCAGGTCCCGCCGGCTGGCGCCGGCGAGCAGGTCGCGGAAGCGGGCGTGTCCGCCGTCGCGTCCCGGCGCGACCGGCGGACACGCCGGAGGGAAGAGCGCCAGGGCGAGCGCACCGATCGGTTCTTCTTCCGCGACCACCGCGCGGCGGGCAAACTCCGGCGCCGGTGCGGTTCTTTCTTCCTCCTGCCGTTTCATCGACAGACCTCCTCTCTTCTCTTCGGTCGGATGCCGTTGACCACGGCAGGCGACGGTATGGGGGCCCGCGCGAGGCCGAGTTGTGGAAAGAATCTGGCCGCCGGGGGGCCGGCACCTGACGGAATGTGGTGAAGGAAAAAAAGATGCGGGTTTTGTCACAAAAAATCCGTCTCGCGTACCAGGCTTTTTAGAAGCCACAATATTTTCGAGGATCCCCCATGGCCAAGAACAAGGCGAAAAAGAGCCCGCCGCCACTGCCCGCCCGCGCCCTGACCCTCCTGCGCATCGCCTTTCCAGCACATTGGGATCCTAAGCTTAGAATTCCACGTGGACAAGTTGTCGCGGCCGCTTCTATAGTGTCACCTAAATACTAGTGACTCCAGCGTAACTGGACTGGCCACAGTTAGGCCGCAAATGTAATCACACTGGCTCACCTTCGGGTGGGCCTTTCTGCGTTCGCGAGTGGACCCGATAAGCTCATGGAGCGGCGTAACCGTCGCACAGGAAGGACAGAGAAAGCGCGGATCTGGGAAGTGACGGACAGAACGGTCAGGACCTGGATTGGGGAGGCGGTTGCCGCCGCTGCTGCTGACGGTGTGACGTTCTCTGTTCCGGTCACACCACATACGTTCCGCCATTCCTATGCGATGCACATGCTGTATGCCGGTATACCGCTGAAAGTTCTGCAAAGCCTGATGGGACATAAGTCCATCAGTTCAACGGAAGTCTACACGAAGGTTTTTGCGCTGGATGTGGCTGCCCGGCACCGGGTGCAGTTTGCGATGCCGGAGTCTGATGCGGTTGCGATGCTGAAACAATTATCCTGAGAATAAATGCCTTGGCCTTTATATGGAAATGTGGAACTGAGTGGATATGCTGTTTTTGTCTGTTAAACAGAGAAGCTGGCTGTTATCCACTGAGAAGCGAACGAAACAGTCGGGAAAATCTCCCATTATCGTAGAGATCCGCATTATTAATCTCAGGAGCCTGTGTAGCGTTTATAGGAAGTAGTGTTCTGTCATGATGCCTGCAAGCGGTAACGAAAACGATTTGAATATGCCTTCAGGAACAATAGAAATCTTCGTGCGGTGTTACGTTGAAGTGGAGCGGATTATGTCAGCAATGGACAGAACAACCTAATGAACACAGAACCATGATGTGGTCTGTCCTTTTACAGCCAGTAGTGCTCGCCGCAGTCGAGCGACAGGGCGAAGCCCTCGGCTGGTTGCCCTCGCCGCTGGGCTGGCGGCCGTCTATGGCCCTGCAAACGCGCCAGAAACGCCGTCGAAGCCGTGTGCGAGACACCGCGGCCGGCCGCCGGCGTTGTGGATACCTCGCGGAAAACTTGGCCCTCACTGACAGATGAGGGGCGGACGTTGACACTTGAGGGGCCGACTCACCCGGCGCGGCGTTGACAGATGAGGGGCAGGCTCGATTTCGGCCGGCGACGTGGAGCTGGCCAGCCTCGCAAATCGGCGAAAACGCCTGATTTTACGCGAGTTTCCCACAGATGATGTGGACAAGCCTGGGGATAAGTGCCCTGCGGTATTGACACTTGAGGGGCGCGACTACTGACAGATGAGGGGCGCGATCCTTGACACTTGAGGGGCAGAGTGCTGACAGATGAGGGGCGCACCTATTGACATTTGAGGGGCTGTCCACAGGCAGAAAATCCAGCATTTGCAAGGGTTTCCGCCCGTTTTTCGGCCACCGCTAACCTGTCTTTTAACCTGCTTTTAAACCAATATTTATAAACCTTGTTTTTAACCAGGGCTGCGCCCTGTGCGCGTGACCGCGCACGCCGAAGGGGGGTGCCCCCCCTTCTCGAACCCTCCCGGTCGAGTGAGCGAGGAAGCACCAGGGAACAGCACTTATATATTCTGCTTACACACGATGCCTGAAAAAACTTCCCTTGGGGTTATCCACTTATCCACGGGGATATTTTTATAATTATTTTTTTTATAGTTTTTAGATCTTCTTTTTTAGAGCGCCTTGTAGGCCTTTATCCATGCTGGTTCTAGAGAAGGTGTTGTGACAAATTGCCCTTTCAGTGTGACAAATCACCCTCAAATGACAGTCCTGTCTGTGACAAATTGCCCTTAACCCTGTGACAAATTGCCCTCAGAAGAAGCTGTTTTTTCACAAAGTTATCCCTGCTTATTGACTCTTTTTTATTTAGTGTGACAATCTAAAAACTTGTCACACTTCACATGGATCTGTCATGGCGGAAACAGCGGTTATCAATCACAAGAAACGTAAAAATAGCCCGCGAATCGTCCAGTCAAACGACCTCACTGAGGCGGCATATAGTCTCTCCCGGGATCAAAAACGTATGCTGTATCTGTTCGTTGACCAGATCAGAAAATCTGATGGCACCCTACAGGAACATGACGGTATCTGCGAGATCCATGTTGCTAAATATGCTGAAATATTCGGATTGACCTCTGCGGAAGCCAGTAAGGATATACGGCAGGCATTGAAGAGTTTCGCGGGGAAGGAAGTGGTTTTTTATCGCCCTGAAGAGGATGCCGGCGATGAAAAAGGCTATGAATCTTTTCCTTGGTTTATCAAACGTGCGCACAGTCCATCCAGAGGGCTTTACAGTGTACATATCAACCCATATCTCATTCCCTTCTTTATCGGGTTACAGAACCGGTTTACGCAGTTTCGGCTTAGTGAAACAAAAGAAATCACCAATCCGTATGCCATGCGTTTATACGAATCCCTGTGTCAGTATCGTAAGCCGGATGGCTCAGGCATCGTCTCTCTGAAAATCGACTGGATCATAGAGCGTTACCAGCTGCCTCAAAGTTACCAGCGTATGCCTGACTTCCGCCGCCGCTTCCTGCAGGTCTGTGTTAATGAGATCAACAGCAGAACTCCAATGCGCCTCTCATACATTGAGAAAAAGAAAGGCCGCCAGACGACTCATATCGTATTTTCCTTCCGCGATATCACTTCCATGACGACAGGATAGTCTGAGGGTTATCTGTCACAGATTTGAGGGTGGTTCGTCACATTTGTTCTGACCTACTGAGGGTAATTTGTCACAGTTTTGCTGTTTCCTTCAGCCTGCATGGATTTTCTCATACTTTTTGAACTGTAATTTTTAAGGAAGCCAAATTTGAGGGCAGTTTGTCACAGTTGATTTCCTTCTCTTTCCCTTCGTCATGTGACTTGATATCGGGGGTTAGTTCGTCATCATTGATGAGGGTTGATTATCACAGTTTATTACTCTGAATTGGCTATCCGCGTGTGTACCTCTACCTGGAGTTTTTCCCACGGTGGATATTTCTTCTTGCGCTGAGCGTAAGAGCTATCTGACAGAACAGTTCTTCTTTGCTTCCTCGCCAGTTCGCTCGCTATGCTCGGTTACACGGCTGCGGCGAGCGCTAGTGATAATAAGTGACTGAGGTATGTGCTCTTCTTATCTCCTTTTGTAGTGTTGCTCTTATTTTAAACAACTTTGCGGTTTTTTGATGACTTTGCGATTTTGTTGTTGCTTTGCAGTAAATTGCAAGATTTAATAAAAAAACGCAAAGCAATGATTAAAGGATGTTCAGAATGAAACTCATGGAAACACTTAACCAGTGCATAAACGCTGGTCATGAAATGACGAAGGCTATCGCCATTGCACAGTTTAATGATGACAGCCCGGAAGCGAGGAAAATAACCCGGCGCTGGAGAATAGGTGAAGCAGCGGATTTAGTTGGGGTTTCTTCTCAGGCTATCAGAGATGCCGAGAAAGCAGGGCGACTACCGCACCCGGATATGGAAATTCGAGGACGGGTTGAGCAACGTGTTGGTTATACAATTGAACAAATTAATCATATGCGTGATGTGTTTGGTACGCGATTGCGACGTGCTGAAGACGTATTTCCACCGGTGATCGGGGTTGCTGCCCATAAAGGAGGCGTTTACAAAACCTCAGTTTCTGTTCATCTTGCTCAGGATCTGGCTCTGAAGGGGCTACGTGTTTTGCTCGTGGAAGGTAACGACCCCCAGGGAACAGCCTCAATGTATCACGGATGGGTACCAGATCTTCATATTCATGCAGAAGACACTCTCCTGCCTTTCTATCTTGGGGAAAAGGACGATGTCACTTATGCAATAAAGCCCACTTGCTGGCCGGGGCTTGACATTATTCCTTCCTGTCTGGCTCTGCACCGTATTGAAACTGAGTTAATGGGCAAATTTGATGAAGGTAAACTGCCCACCGATCCACACCTGATGCTCCGACTGGCCATTGAAACTGTTGCTCATGACTATGATGTCATAGTTATTGACAGCGCGCCTAACCTGGGTATCGGCACGATTAATGTCGTATGTGCTGCTGATGTGCTGATTGTTCCCACGCCTGCTGAGTTGTTTGACTACACCTCCGCACTGCAGTTTTTCGATATGCTTCGTGATCTGCTCAAGAACGTTGATCTTAAAGGGTTCGAGCCTGATGTACGTATTTTGCTTACCAAATACAGCAATAGTAATGGCTCTCAGTCCCCGTGGATGGAGGAGCAAATTCGGGATGCCTGGGGAAGCATGGTTCTAAAAAATGTTGTACGTGAAACGGATGAAGTTGGTAAAGGTCAGATCCGGATGAGAACTGTTTTTGAACAGGCCATTGATCAACGCTCTTCAACTGGTGCCTGGAGAAATGCTCTTTCTATTTGGGAACCTGTCTGCAATGAAATTTTCGATCGTCTGATTAAACCACGCTGGGAGATTAGATAATGAAGCGTGCGCCTGTTATTCCAAAACATACGCTCAATACTCAACCGGTTGAAGATACTTCGTTATCGACACCAGCTGCCCCGATGGTGGATTCGTTAATTGCGCGCGTAGGAGTAATGGCTCGCGGTAATGCCATTACTTTGCCTGTATGTGGTCGGGATGTGAAGTTTACTCTTGAAGTGCTCCGGGGTGATAGTGTTGAGAAGACCTCTCGGGTATGGTCAGGTAATGAACGTGACCAGGAGCTGCTTACTGAGGACGCACTGGATGATCTCATCCCTTCTTTTCTACTGACTGGTCAACAGACACCGGCGTTCGGTCGAAGAGTATCTGGTGTCATAGAAATTGCCGATGGGAGTCGCCGTCGTAAAGCTGCTGCACTTACCGAAAGTGATTATCGTGTTCTGGTTGGCGAGCTGGATGATGAGCAGATGGCTGCATTATCCAGATTGGGTAACGATTATCGCCCAACAAGTGCTTATGAACGTGGTCAGCGTTATGCAAGCCGATTGCAGAATGAATTTGCTGGAAATATTTCTGCGCTGGCTGATGCGGAAAATATTTCACGTAAGATTATTACCCGCTGTATCAACACCGCCAAATTGCCTAAATCAGTTGTTGCTCTTTTTTCTCACCCCGGTGAACTATCTGCCCGGTCAGGTGATGCACTTCAAAAAGCCTTTACAGATAAAGAGGAATTACTTAAGCAGCAGGCATCTAACCTTCATGAGCAGAAAAAAGCTGGGGTGATATTTGAAGCTGAAGAAGTTATCACTCTTTTAACTTCTGTGCTTAAAACGTCATCTGCATCAAGAACTAGTTTAAGCTCACGACATCAGTTTGCTCCTGGAGCGACAGTATTGTATAAGGGCGATAAAATGGTGCTTAACCTGGACAGGTCTCGTGTTCCAACTGAGTGTATAGAGAAAATTGAGGCCATTCTTAAGGAACTTGAAAAGCCAGCACCCTGATGCGACCACGTTTTAGTCTACGTTTATCTGTCTTTACTTAATGTCCTTTGTTACAGGCCAGAAAGCATAACTGGCCTGAATATTCTCTCTCGGCCGCCGCCGCCTTTTCCTCAATCGCTCTTCGTTCGTCTGGAAGGCAGTACACCTTGATAGGTGGGCTGCCCTTCCTGGTTGGCTTGGTTTCATCAGCCATCCGCTTGCCCTCATCTGTTACGCCGGCGGTAGCCGGCCAGCCTCGCAGAGCAGGATTCCCGTTGAGCACCGCCAGGTGCGAATAAGGGACAGTGAAGAAGGAACACCCGCTCGCGGGTGGGCCTACTTCACCTATCCTGCCCGGCTGACGCCGTTGGATACACCAAGGAAAGTCTACACGAACCCTTTGGCAAAATCCTGTATATCGTGCGAAAAAGGATGGATATACCGAAAAAATCGCTATAATGACCCCGAAGCAGGGTTATGCAGCGGAAAAGATCCGTCGACCTGCAGCTCACGGTAACTGATGCCGTATTTGCAGTACCAGCGTACGGCCCACAGAATGATGTCACGCTGAAAATGCCGGCCTTTGAATGGGTTCATGTGCAGCTCCATCAGCAAAAGGGGATGATAAGTTTATCACCACCGACTATTTGCAACAGTGCCGTTGATCGTGCTATGATCGACTGATGTCATCAGCGGTGGAGTGCAATGTCGTGCAATACGAATGGCGAAAAGCCGAGCTCATCGGTCAGCTTCTCAACCTTGGGGTTACCCCCGGCGGTGTGCTGCTGGTCCACAGCTCCTTCCGTAGCGTCCGGCCCCTCGAAGATGGGCCACTTGGACTGATCGAGGCCCTGCGTGCTGCGCTGGGTCCGGGAGGGACGCTCGTCATGCCCTCGTGGTCAGGTCTGGACGACGAGCCGTTCGATCCTGCCACGTCGCCCGTTACACCGGACCTTGGAGTTGTCTCTGACACATTCTGGCGCCTGCCAAATGTAAAGCGCAGCGCCCATCCATTTGCCTTTGCGGCAGCGGGGCCACAGGCAGAGCAGATCATCTCTGATCCATTGCCCCTGCCACCTCACTCGCCTGCAAGCCCGGTCGCCCGTGTCCATGAACTCGATGGGCAGGTACTTCTCCTCGGCGTGGGACACGATGCCAACACGACGCTGCATCTTGCCGAGTTGATGGCAAAGGTTCCCTATGGGGTGCCGAGACACTGCACCATTCTTCAGGATGGCAAGTTGGTACGCGTCGATTATCTCGAGAATGACCACTGCTGTGAGCGCTTTGCCTTGGCGGACAGGTGGCTCAAGGAGAAGAGCCTTCAGAAGGAAGGTCCAGTCGGTCATGCCTTTGCTCGGTTGATCCGCTCCCGCGACATTGTGGCGACAGCCCTGGGTCAACTGGGCCGAGATCCGTTGATCTTCCTGCATCCGCCAGAGGCGGGATGCGAAGAATGCGATGCCGCTCGCCAGTGGCTGAGCTCATGAGCGGAGAACGAGATGACGTTGGAGGGGCAAGGTCGCGCTGATTGCTGGGGCAACACGTGGAGCGGATCGGGGATTGTCTTTCTTCAGCTCGCTGATGATATGCTGACGCTCAATGCCGTTTGGCCTCCGACTAACGAAAATCCCGCATTTGGACGGCTGATCCGATTGGCACGGCGGACGGCGAATGGCGGAGCAGACGCTCGTCCGGGGGCAATGAGATATGAAAAAGCCTGAACTCACCGCGACGTCCCGAAGGCGTGGCGCGGCTTCCCCGTGCCGGAGCAATCGCCCTGGGTGGGTTACACGACGCCCCTCTATGGCCCGTACTGACGGACACACCGAAGCCCCGGCGGCAACCCTCAGCGGATGCCCCGGGGCTTCACGTTTTCCCAGGTCAGAAGCGGTTTTCGGGAGTAGTGCCCCAACTGGGGTAACCTTTGAGTTCTCTCAGTTGGGGGCGTAGGGTCGCCGACATGACACAAGGGGTTGTGACCGGGGTGGACACGTACGCGGGTGCTTACGACCGTCAGTCGCGCGAGCGCGAGAATTCGAGCGCAGCAAGCCCAGCGACACAGCGTAGCGCCAACGAAGACAAGGCGGCCGACCTTCAGCGCGAAGTCGAGCGCGACGGGGGCCGGTTCAGGTTCGTCGGGCATTTCAGCGAAGCGCCGGGCACGTCGGCGTTCGGGACGGCGGAGCGCCCGGAGTTCGAACGCATCCTGAACGAATGCCGCGCCGGGCGGCTCAACATGATCATTGTCTATGACGTGTCGCGCTTCTCGCGCCTGAAGGTCATGGACGCGATTCCGATTGTCTCGGAATTGCTCGCCCTGGGCGTGACGATTGTTTCCACTCAGGAAGGCGTCTTCCGGCAGGGAAACGTCATGGACCTGATTCACCTGATTATGCGGCTCGACGCGTCGCACAAAGAATCTTCGCTGAAGTCGGCGAAGATTCTCGACACGAAGAACCTTCAGCGCGAATTGGGCGGGTACGTCGGCGGGAAGGCGCCTTACGGCTTCGAGCTTGTTTCGGAGACGAAGGAGATCACGCGCAACGGCCGAATGGTCAATGTCGTCATCAACAAGCTTGCGCACTCGACCACTCCCCTTACCGGACCCTTCGAGTTCGAGCCCGACGTAATCCGGTGGTGGTGGCGTGAGATCAAGACGCACAAACACCTTCCCTTCAAGCCGGGCAGTCAAGCCGCCATTCACCCGGGCAGCATCACGGGGCTTTGTAAGCGCATGGACGCTGACGCCGTGCCGACCCGGGGCGAGACGATTGGGAAGAAGACCGCTTCAAGCGCCTGGGACCCGGCAACCGTTATGCGAATCCTTCGGGACCCGCGTATTGCGGGCTTCGCCGCTGAGGTGATCTACAAGAAGAAGCCGGACGGCACGCCGACCACGAAGATTGAGGGTTACCGCATTCAGCGCGACCCGATCACGCTCCGGCCGGTCGAGCTTGATTGCGGACCGATCATCGAGCCCGCTGAGTGGTATGAGCTTCAGGCGTGGTTGGACGGCAGGGGGCGCGGCAAGGGGCTTTCCCGGGGGCAAGCCATTCTGTCCGCCATGGACAAGCTGTACTGCGAGTGTGGCGCCGTCATGACTTCGAAGCGCGGGGAAGAATCGATCAAGGACTCTTACCGCTGCCGTCGCCGGAAGGTGGTCGACCCGTCCGCACCTGGGCAGCACGAAGGCACGTGCAACGTCAGCATGGCGGCACTCGACAAGTTCGTTGCGGAACGCATCTTCAACAAGATCAGGCACGCCGAAGGCGACGAAGAGACGTTGGCGCTTCTGTGGGAAGCCGCCCGACGCTTCGGCAAGCTCACTGAGGCGCCTGAGAAGAGCGGCGAACGGGCGAACCTTGTTGCGGAGCGCGCCGACGCCCTGAACGCCCTTGAAGAGCTGTACGAAGACCGCGCGGCAGGCGCGTACGACGGACCCGTTGGCAGGAAGCACTTCCGGAAGCAACAGGCAGCGCTGACGCTCCGGCAGCAAGGGGCGGAAGAGCGGCTTGCCGAACTTGAAGCCGCCGAAGCCCCGAAGCTTCCCCTTGACCAATGGTTCCCCGAAGACGCCGACGCTGACCCGACCGGCCCTAAGTCGTGGTGGGGGCGCGCGTCAGTAGACGACAAGCGCGTGTTCGTCGGGCTCTTCGTAGACAAGATCGTTGTCACGAAGTCGACTACGGGCAGGGGGCAGGGAACGCCCATCGAGAAGCGCGCTTCGATCACGTGGGCGAAGCCGCCGACCGACGACGACGAAGACGACGCCCAGGACGGCACGGAAGACGTAGCGGCGTAGCGAGACACCCGGGAAGCCTGTTAGGCGCTGAGACGGGCGCACAGCGGGCTTCCTGGGGCAGCGGGAAGGGTCGGCCGGTCCCCCGGTCGGCCCATTTCTCTTGTCTCGGTTTAGTTAGTTAGCCTAAGTAACAGTGACTCCGTCACCACAGCACAGCGGGGCGAGCCGTTGACCTGGGGGAAGTGATGCTGTGACGGAATGACTCGAAACACACATTCCTAATGACTTCTCATTGGGTAATCCAGACTTCACGCCACTTCATCACAGCGTCACCCGGGCGCCCTTCGCTGTGACCCCGAATCAGGTTGCCGACAACCTTCATATAGGTAGAGGGGTTTACGCGCCACGCATCAAGCACCGCTAAGGAACGGCGTCGAGCGCTACCCACTCAGGCCGGTCACTCCCCTGATCTCTCCCAGGGTTGAGCGACCGGCGTTGCCTCCCTAGCTCAGTTCGGTTAGAGCGCCTGTTTCGTAATCAGGGGGTCGGCGGTTCGAATCCGTCGGGGGGCTCAATGAGCGGATACACAATCGCTTGGCTCGCATGGCTTGCCGCGTTCGGCGTCATTGAGGGTCGAGCGCTCTTCAATAAGAAGCCGGGCGACACGCTGAGCGAACACGTCTGGTCATGGTTCGCCACGCAAAGCGGCAGTACAGGCAAGCCTTCGGGTTGGGTGCGTGCTCGACGCTTTGCGCTACTGGCCTTCATGGGTTGGCTCACTGCCCACTTCATGACGGGCGGTCGCTTCTAGCGCTGCCGCGCCCAGCCTACTCACGTGAGTAGGTAGGGGGGTGTCGACGGATAGGGGGGTGTCCCCGGAAGGGGGGGGGGGGTGCCCTATGCGTACCCGGTGTCTCGACTGTAGGGACTGGGCTACTCATGGTGGGCGCTGTGCTCAGCACCACGCCACCTATCAGGCACAGCGCAGTGTGAAGAGCCATGCGAAGCGGCGTGCTGCTATCGCCCGTGGGAACAACGCTGCGGCGAAGATGCGTCGTGCTATCCGTAAGGCAGTGGGCGCGCACTGTGCTACCTGCCTGGGTTGGTACCACTAGAAAGCTTCTCGAGCGGATCGATCCTGCAGGAATTCCCGGGCATAACTGTTCCACTTGTATCGTCGGTCTGATAATCAGACTGGGACCACGGTCCCACTCGTATCGTCGGTCTGATTATTAGTCTGGGACCACGG
>JADMIO010957434.1_pt1 | contig 51319 bp, 54 predicted proteins | sample 8958161 | NCBI WGS metagenome assembly JADMIO01 (sample SAMN16585339, study PRJNA669376) | soil metagenome | isolation source: Crop rotation soil | place: USA: Cullars Rotation, Alabama | collected 2011 | reverse complement strand
CCGCGACAACTTGTCCACGTGGAATTCTAAGCTTAGGATCCCAATGTGCTGGAAAGCTTTTCGCTACTACGTAGAGCTGCCGGCGTTGCGCATTACTGATATGTGGCTGCGTCCGCGCACAGAGATGTTGCCGGTAGACCAGCGATGGTGGAACTTTGACGATCCGCCCGAAGCCTGGTTCGCGGTGGCGTATGGCGCACTCAACCTGATCTTAGTAGGAACGGGTTTGGTGGGATTGTTGCGCTTCAGGAGCGTGAGAATCTACAGCGTGCTGCTGTCGTTCATCCTGATCCGGTCGCTGTTTCTTTCGACGATGGAGAATCCCGAGCCGCGTTACACGCTGGAATGCTTTCCAGTGATTCTAGTGATGGCTGCGCCGGTGATGGCGCGTGCTACGAAGGACGATCATCCATCCTGAACTGAGTGCGGAAATGCTCAGAGAGTAGCGTCACCGCATCTTTGTTCTGGACAGGATCAGACTGTGCCAGATACTTGATGGCCTCTGCCAGGAGTTTCTGTCCCTCAAGATAACGCGCGTTAGAGATACGCGGGGCCCGGCGCGCCTTAGTGCGCTTGGGATCGGGCATGACCGGGATGGTGAGGATTCTTGACATCGGGTTAGACCGTGCTGATTGAGACGGGATGATACGCCTGAACCGTTGCCCCGCAACACATTCTTTGATTACTTAAGTCCAATCGCGGATTCGTTACGCCTACTGCGGTCGTACGATCTTCGTCTTGTTGGTCGTCTTCAACTTGAAGGTGTCATCAGGCAGCTTGGGATTCAGCTTGATGTTGGTGTACTTGGCAATGCGGTAGTCGCCTGCGGGTTCAAAGGCCTGTTGCTTGATGGAGACGTCGCGCTCGGTGTCCACCCAGAGCACGATCTTACTGAACATGTTCTTCACCTTGACGGTGATCGGCGTGAGTTCCAGCTTGGCAGCGATGATGCCGTTCACAGCTTCGCGTCCTAGATATTTGACTGCGAATTGCTTTGAGAGATCGTGTCCGCGACTACCGAAGCCGAGCACGAGAAAGCTCTCGACTTCCGAACGGTTCTTGCCCGCATCGTATTCGGTGACCTGTTCGATCTTGGGCTGATAGAAACTGAGCTTGCCATCTTTGAAGAGCAGTACCTTTTTGTCGGGCTCGGTGATCTCTGCCGACATCTGCGTCTCTTTATCATGCAGAAATGAGACCTTGCCTCTTTGCACTTCAGTCTCATTGACCACTTTCTGATACTGGTCCCACTCAAAATCGGCTTGCGCGGATTTGAACTTCTCCGCGGCGCGATCCATCTGCGTCAGCACGGTCTCCAGCGTTTCTCCGGCGGGTGCTGCCTGCGCGAAACCGGCTGCGCTCGCGAATGCGGCCATCACAAAACTAAGAAGAAATCTCTTCAATCTGTTCCCTTTCAAATCTATGGACGGCTAACGCGGACGCGATAGGCGATGACGTGACCTTTCGCATCCAGGATCGGCTTATGTTCCACCATCCGGACTTCACCGGAGATCGGCTCGATCACCCGCAATAGCGCGCCTTCAAGTTCAGCGTCAATCTTGTTCCCTACAGCGGTAGCGCTGACCTGGTACACGAATCCGCCTTGCCCGTCTGGATTGACTATTACCTCTGTTGGATGCGGAACTCTCTCTACCGGTTTGTCATTAAAGTTGATGTATCTGGGCGATAGAAAGATGAAGAGAAGTATGACCGTGACCATGACGTCATAGTGGAGGCTTCCCCGCTCGTAGGTCCACCAGAAATAGCCGCGGATTGTGCGCCAAATGGACATTATTCCGGAGTTCCTTGCTTGTCTCCTTCGTCTTCGACCAAGCCATACATGATGGCGATCGCTGCTAGCAACATCGTAAGGCTGGCAAAAACCAGAAATCCTTTCCAAGTGCCGACAGGCACGACCAACCACGCCAGGCCTACCAATCCTAAGACCACCCTCAAGAAGATCCTTACAGGTTTCCGCATCAGAACCTTACGACGGTTTCGTGATCTTGTCAGTTCCCATATATGGCCTTAAGACCTCAGGAACGAGAACACTGCCGTCGGCTTGCTGATAGTTCTCCATGATGGCCAGCCACGTGCGTCCGACGGCCAGAGCGCTGCCATTCAAAGTGTGAACCAATTCAGTTTTTTTCGCACCTTCGCGGCGGAAGCGGATGTTCGCGCGGCGCGCCTGGTAGGCCTCAAAGTTGGAGCATGAACTGATCTCGCGATAGAGCTGCTGCCCGGGCAGCCACACTTCGATGTCATAGGTCTTGGCGGAAGAAGCGCTCATGTCTCCAGTGCACAACAGCACAGTGCGGTAGTGCAGGCCGAGTTTTTGCAGGATGGATTCTGCGTGCGCGGTCAGATTCTCGTGCTCGGCGTAACTTTCTTCGGGCTTAGCAAACTTAACCAACTCGACTTTTTGAAATTGATGCTGGCGGATGAGGCCGCGCACATCCTTACCGTAGGAACCGGCCTCGCTGCGAAAACAAGGTGTATATGCGGTCAAAGAGATAGGGAGCTTCGCCCCATCGAGCGTCTCATCGCGATAGAGATTTGTAACGGGGACTTCCGCGGTCGGGATCAACCACAGATCGTGTTCTTCCGTCTTGAACTGGTCGGCTTTGAATTTCGGGAGCTGTCCGGTGCCATAGAGCGAATCTGAGTTCACTAGATATGGCGGCAGCACTTCGGTGTATCCGTTCGTCTGCGTGTGCTGGTCGAGCATGAAGTTGGCGAGGGCGCGTTCTAACTTCGCACCGAGGTCCCAGTAGACCGCGAAGCGAGCACCGCTTACTTTCACTGCACGCTCGAAGTCGAGGATGCCTAGCGCCTCGCCGATCTCCCAATGCGGCTTGGGAGTGAAATCGAACTTCGGCGGCGCACCCCAGCGGCGGACTTCGACATTGTCCTCCGCGCTCTTGCCTGCAGGAACACTCTCATGGGGAATGTTGGGAATGCCGACCAGAAGCTGTTGCAGTTCGGCGTCAAAATCAGTCGCTGACTTCTCCAGAGCTTCTATCTCTTCGCGCTGTGACTTGTTCCTGGCGATGAGTTCGGTCGCATCTCCGCCTGACTTTTTCAGTTTGGCGATCTCTTCGCTGGCACGATTGCGCTCAGCCTTCAGGGACTCCACCTTAGTGATAGCCTGCCGTCGTTTTGCGTCAATATCTTGAAATCCGCCGAGAAGCGCATCCGAGTCCAAGCCGCGTTGGCGCAGCTTTTCTGTGATCAGCGGCAGGTTGTCACGGACGAATCCAAGGTCGAGCATGAATCAATTAATTTACACTATTCGCACCATGTCCCGAACACTTCGCTGTGCTGTCTCGTGGCTGCTGGTCCTACTTATCGCAACGCCATTTTCGGCGTTCGCTTCTGCCTACAACGGGCGCCCGAAGCTCGTGGTGATCATCGTCATCGACCAGTTCCGTGCGGATTATCTGGAGAAGTATCGCGACCGGTTCACTGTCGGCGGATTCCGCATGCTGATGGACCGCGGCGCCAACTTCACAGACTGCTATTACGAATATGCCATCACCATGACCGCACCCGGTCATGCGACGTTGGGAACCGGCGCTTACTCTGACGGGCACGGCATCAACAACAATGAGTGGTGGGACACGGGACGCAAACGCATCGTCACATCTGTGCTGGATACGAGCACGAAGATCGTTGGCGTAGTCACGACCGAGGAAGGCGCGTCGCCGCACAACTTGCTCGCAGACACGATCGGCGACGAGCTCAAGCTGGCTACCAACGGCAAATCGCGCGTCTTTGGGATATCGCTCAAAGACCGTTCCGCCATCCTGCCGGGCGGCTTCTCCGCCAATGGCGCTTATTGGATCGACCGCAAGACCGGCGCGTTTGAGACTTCCACCTTTTATATGCAGCAGCTACCCGAGTGGGCGCAGCGCTTCAATTCCAACAAAAACTTTGACAAGTATTGGAACCTGGAGTGGAAGTCCGGCGACAAAGTCTTGCGTAGCACCGCGCACAAAGACGCGAACGGCAAAGATCTGGACTTTTATGACGCGATCGGGCCCACTCCTTACGGACACGATTACCAACTCGAGTTCGCCCGCGAGTTGGTCACCAACGAAAAGCTGGGCACGGGCGACACCACAGACCTCTTGGTCGTGAGCCTCTCCTCGTTTGACATCCTCGCGCACAAAGTGGGGCCGAACTCGCCCGAGATGGAAGCGATGACGTTGCAGCTCGACCGCCAGCTCGCCGATTTCTTTGCTTTTCTCGGACGGCAAGTCGGCCTAGCCAACACATGGATTGCGCTCTCAGCCGACCATGGGGCCGCGCCGATGCCGGAGTATGCACGTAGCTTGCGCCTGCCGGCGGGGCGCATCGACGAAAAAACTCTACCAGCGACATTGAACTCACTCCTTGGCGCGATGCTGGGCAAGCAAGGCGACTACGTAAAGTTTGTCGGATGGCCGGGCGTCTATTTAAACGAAGAGGCTTTCACAGCCGCGGGCAAATCAGAGTCGGAGGCGGAACGCGCAGTCGGCGAGGCCATCATGAAAGTCACCGGGGCTCGCGGATACTACGGGAAAGCACAACTATCCACGAACACCAACATCGAGAACTCACAGCTCGGCCGGCGTTATCTGCATAGTTATTCCCCGCTAGGTAGTTGGTACGTTCTCGCGGTTCCGCCGATCTTCCTGTCGCCGTACAAGGAAGTCACCACGGAGCACTACAGTCCGTACAACTACAACACGCACGTGCCACTGCTGCTTTATGGACTTCCCTTCCAGCCGGGAACATACCGCACACATGCGGAACCGGTGGATTTGGCGGTGACGCTCTCCTCATTGCTCGGAATCAACAAGCCTTCCCATGCCGTGGGACGAGTCCTGACGGAAGCGATTCGTGAGCGCAGCGTCGAAGCAGACAACGACAAGGGGCCCAAGTGAGCGAAGTTGCCAAGACAGCCACACCTCCAGACACAACGAATCGTGGCATCGATTTTTCTGTCAGCTTTTGCGGTCTGACATTTAAGAATCCGGTCATCGCCGCCAGTGGAACGTTTGGCTACGGCGTGGAGTTTGAAGACATCGTCTCGCTTGACCGCCTTGGAGGCTTCGTCGTCAAAGGCCTCTCGCGTGAAGCGATGCCAGGTAATCCGCCGCCGCGGATGTTTGAGACGTCGGCAGGAATGCTGAATTCCATCGGATTGCAGAACATTGGCTCGCGCGCATTCATCGAAGAAAAGCTCCCTGCGCTGCGCAAGAAGAAGAACATCATGGTCATCGCCAATGTTTTCGGCTACGCGACCAAAGACTACGAAGAGACGGTGAAGATACTGAATGAAGGCGAAGGCATCGCAGCCTATGAGTTGAACGTCAGCTGCCCTAACACACGACACGGTGGCATGCAGTTCGGCGCGGATCCCTCGCTACTGGAAGAAGTCGTTTATTGCGTGAAGAGCATCAGCAAGCGTCCGCTGATCGTGAAGTTGTCACCAAACGTGACCAGCATCCCGCGCATGGCGCACGCGGCCGCGCAGTCGGGGGCTGATGCCATATCGCTCGTGAATACGTTTGTGGGTATGGCCATTGACGCCAAGGCGCGCAAACCACGCATCTCCAACATCACTGCCGGGCTCTCCGGTCCAGCCATCAAGCCCATCGCCTTGCGCATGGTCTACGAGGCAGCGCATTCGGTGGATATCCCCGTGATCGGCATGGGCGGCATCACAACGGGAGAAGACGTGGTCGAATTCATGCTCGCCGGTGCTGCTGCCGTTCAAGTGGGAACAGCAAACTACTTCGACCCTTGCGCGACCGAACGTATTGTTGGCGACTTGGAGCGATGGTGTATTGAGAATCGCGTGAAGAGTGTAACGGATCTGACCGGGGGATTGGATAGCAGTACTTAGCCTTCCAATTTCTCGCTGATCTTCTCCGGAATTCGACTTTTCACCTCTTCCGGTAGCTTCTCATGGATCCTTCGCGCCTGTTCCAGCGCGACTCCCGCCACTACTACAGGCACTGGCGTCGAAACCGCGACGATGATCCAAACCATCGCCGAGAACGCGAATCCGCAGGCGGCAATGATCTCGAGCAACAGTGCGCGTGAGGGATTGAAGTGTCGGATGGCCAATATAGCCAGCAAGAACATCACAGCTGAAGCGCTGGCGATCAGGATGAGCGAAAAATCGATGATGCGGTGCAGTTTGCGGCGTCCGCGACAGCGTGCACAATCACGGAAGTGAGCTTCGTAATCGCCGCGCATCTCGGGCGCGATGCCGGAGATGTCATAGCGCCATCCGGAGAGGATGTCGCCGACCACTTTGTCAGTACAGACTGCCATTTGCTAGCCGCGTGCCGCCGCTTCGATCTTGGCAACATCAATCTTCTGCATCGTCATCATCGCATCGAACGCTCGCTTCGCCACGTCGCCACCCTTCCCGAGCGCTTCCATGAGGACCCGCGGCGTGATCTGCCATGAGACGCCCCACTTGTCTTTGCACCAGCCGCATTCACTCTCCTTGCCACCGTTGCCAACGATCGCGTTCCAGTAGCGGTCGGTCTCGGCCTGGTCCTCCGTCGAGATCTGAAAGGAGAAAGCTTCGGTCTGCTTGAACATGGGGCCGCCGTTCAGGCCCATGCAGGGGATACCACATACGGTGAAATCGACAGTAAGGACGTCGCCCTTCTTGCCACTGGGATAGTCCCCTGGCGCACTGTGGACGGCGATGACTTTGCTGTTGGGAAAAATCTTTGCGTAGAAATTGGCGGCTTCTTCCGCGTCGTGGTCATACCAAAGACAGATGGTGTTCTTGTTCATGGTTTCTCCGGGAAAGCCCGCGGCCACGAGCGTATATACGCTGATTATAGCGTGATTGTTTCCGTGGGCGTGTCCTGCAGGGCGAGGCTTAAGGCATTACGATGCAATAGGTTGCGTCGCGACTCGAGGGCCGCCTCCGCGCAGTTGCGCGCCAGTTCAGGATGGTTGTTGTTCTCTGACAAGTGGGCCAGCATGACGAAGGCCGCGCCGCCGTCATAGCCGTCATTGAAGAATTCGGCTAGCGCGTGGTTCGAGAGGTGCCCTACAGCCGACATCACGCGCTGCTTCACGCTCCACGGATACGGGCCGCCGCGCAGCATCTCCAAGTCGTGATTGGATTCGATCATCAGGCCATCGCATCCGCGCAAGTAATAGCGCACGTTCTCGGTCATATGGCCGATGTCAGTGCAAATGCCGATCTTCACGCCTTCCACGGTGAAGGTGAAGCCCACCGGATCGACTGCATCGTGCGGGATGGTGAAGGGCATGACTTCGATGTCGCCGATCTGAAAACTTGAGCCCGACTTGAACAACTCCAGTTGCTCGATGCGAGCCTTGCTGCCGTTCTCTGTCTCCAACTTGCGTTTGGGACCAAGCGACCGCGTCCACTTCCGCCACGCATCGTGCGTTGCTCCTGTCATGTAGACAGGGATGCGCAACTTGCGGGCCAGCACATTGATACCAGCCACATGGTCAGAGTGTTCGTGGGTGATGACGATGCCCTTCAGCGCCAACGGATCTTCCCCGGCCTTCGCCATGCGCTTGAGAGTCTCACGGCAAGAGAGCCCGGCATCGACGAGGATGGATGTCTTCGCGCTCGACAGCACGGTGCTGTTGCCCCGGCTGCCACTGGCTAAGACTGTCATCCTGACTGCCATAGGCGAAAGGATAGCGCAGGTCGCTGTGGATTAGTTAGAGAATTGTGCAGCTAGTACTGGTAGAACCCCTTACCTGACTTCTTCCCAAGCCATCCTGCGTCCACCATCTTGATCAGCAACGGGCAGGGCCGATATTTTGGGTCGCCGAGGCCATCGAGCATGACGCGCATGATGTCTAGGCAGACATCAAGCCCGATGAAGTCTGCCAACGCCAGAGGGCCCATGGGATGGGCCATGCCGAGCTTAAAGACTTCATCGACCGCTTGGGGCGTGGCCACGCCTTCCATGACTGTGTAGATAGCTTCATTGATCAGCGGCATGAGCACGCGGTTGCTGACGAAGCCGGGGGCGTCATTCACTTCGACCGGAGTCTTCTCCAGTTTCTCGGTCAAGGCTTTTACTTGCGCGTATGTTTCGTCAGAGGTGGCCAGCCCGCGGATGATCTCCACCAGCTTCATCATGGGCACAGGGTTGAAGAAGTGCATGCCAATGACCTTGTCAGCGCGCTTGGTGAAGGCGGCCAGCTTGGTGATGGAAATGGACGAAGTGTTGGAGCTGAGGATCACTTCCGGACGGCATAGTTTGTCGAGGTCCTGGAATATTTCGCGCTTGATCTCCAGCTTCTCGCTGGCGGCTTCTACGATGAAGTCACATTTCGCGAGAACAGCGCGTTCGGTCACTGGCGAAATGGCTTTGATGGCTGCGTCGCGGGCGTCGGCCGTGATCTTCTGTTTGGCCAACTCGCGCTCAAGGTTCTTCTTGATGGTCTCGAGCCCACGCGTGAGAAATGTCTCTTGCACGTCCTGCAGGTAGACCTGAAACCCGGATTTGGCGAAGACATGGGCTATACCGTTCCCCATGGTCCCAGCGCCGATGACACCGACTGTCTTGATATTCATGCGCCATCGATTGTATTCGATTGCGAAGCTTTCAAAACGCCACCCTAACCAAAAGAAGGTTAGGATGGGGCACCCATTTCGTTCGTGTTACTCGGGATGATCCCATGACTTATGAAGTTAAAGTGGAAACACTCTCTCCGCGGATCCTGGCGGCGGTACGCAGGCGCGTGGCAATGGGAGAGGTACCGAAGGCGTTCAAGCCTGCGCTCGACCAAGTATGGGCCTTTCTCGGCAAGCATAAGGGCCTGCGGACTGACGGGCACAACATCTTTCTTTATCACCATGAGAATCCGCAGATCATGCCGGTGGATTTCGGCGTGGAAGTGGTCCGCGAGTTTGAACCTGAAGGTGAGGTCGGGTGCGTCACGACTCCGGCCGGTGAGGCGGCAGTCGTGCTCCACCGCGGTCCGTATTCAGAGCTGGCCGCCGCGCACAAGGCGCTGCACGAATGGTGTTCCGCGAATGTCCGCAAGATAGGAGCGCATAGCCTTGAGATTTACGGCGACTGGCACAGCGATCCGGCCAAGTTGGAGACGACAATCGCGTACATATTGAAGTGAACCGTAAATGCTTTACCGCTCACAAGCGGGCAGTACACGAGGATATGCCAACAGCACCTTTGGCCACTGAGCATGTAATGATTCGTCCACGTCCACTTTTAAGTCATTCAAGTGAACAGCAGCGCCAGGGCGCTCAAAGGTCAGCGAATAGGAATTGGTTGCCACCCGGTACTCATTCCAAAAAGCGTTTTGCATGCTGGTTGAGGTTTCGTTCGTGAATCTCAAACTGGCCTGGCCATGTTCATTCGTTTGAATAATGAAACCGCCACTCATGGTGGCCAGAGCGAGCATGTTCTCGCTTTCTGCCGCGTAACCCCAGCTTCCTCCAAAAAAATTCGGCCCGAAAAAGCTCCCTATCGTCACCGGGCCGAACTGCAGTGCAAACACCCTTATCTTCCGGTCCAAAAGTTCTTTTATTACGTCTTGGAACCTTGCCCGGCTGGCCCCTTCCTCAAGTTCTCTTCCCGCAAAGAGAATATCGCCGCCGGCATTGACGGGGAAAAGCTGTATACCTGCCTGAAGAGCATCTAGTTGCCCCTTGAACGGACCTTTGGACTTCACGTCTTTCTCTATCTCTCCGAGTGTGGCTTTCAATTCGTCACGCGAGGCGGTGAAAGGCACGACCTTCTCACTTCCATATTCGCTGACTAATGCGACCGTGTCCTCTGGTCTGGCCTTTGACACTATGTTTGCAGCTGCAGCAAGAGCGAGCTTTCTATCGTCAAGCGTCAGATATTTGTCATTGGAGAGCACGATCAAGATGCGCCGGGGCGACGTGTCAAGTTGTAGGCTGGTGACCTTGAATTGCTGCTTCTTTGCAGTCACCCTAAAAGAATCCAGTGTTAAACCAAGGACTCCTCTTCCCGACACAGTTGGCATGACTGGAATTGTCACCGTCGGACAGGATTGCTGGCTCTCGGCTTGAGCGGCGGAGAATCCGATCAAGATGACCAAGAATTGACGGAGTAAGCGCACCGGTGGACTCCTCAAAAAACTTGAGGTAGGACAGTGTCCTACCTCAGTTTGAAAAATGAATCGCCTAGTCCTGGTACCCGAAGCTGGCCTTCACACCCGCCACCTCGACGATATCGCCTTCAGAAAGTTCTTTCTGTCCGGCGATCTCCTGGCCATTGATCTTCACTTTGATCTTGGCTTCAGAAGCAGCAATGAAGTATTTGTTCTCGCGCTTGTTGATGAGCGCAGCCATGTTCGGGGCGAAGAACCCCTTCAGCTTGATGGACGCCATGTCTGACTTCCCGATGACGCTCATCTTGCCGAGCACGTAGCTCTTGGCGTCTGTCTTGCCGTCCAGGATGGCCAGGGTTCCAGTGCGTTCGCGGCCTGGGACCGGCGGCGCAACAGGGGCCGGAGTGGCAGAACCACCAGCTGAAGCGGCAGCAGCACCCGCGGTGGCGGCAGCGATCATCTCCTTGGCCTTCTTGGTATCCAGCACCATGGTGGCTTCCATCTTGGGAACGGCGGGGCCGGCGACTTGCTTGGAAGCACCTGCGGCAGCATCGTCATGCCACGTGTCTTTGAACGTGACCGTATGCTTGCCGACCAGGATGACGTCATCATCTTTCAATGCCGCCTTGCTGATGCGCCGATTGTTCAGGAACGTGCCATTGAGGCTGTTGTTGTCCTCGACGACATACTTGTCGTTGTCCCAATAGATCTTGGCGTGATGGCCCGAGACCGCGAGGTTATCCACGTGGATGAGATTGTCCGGCAAACGGCCAATAGTGACCACGCCCTGCGAGAGCGGGACCTCTTTAAGCACCGACTGTTCGAACTTCAGAAAGAGTTTTGCCACTTTGAACCTCCGGGAAACAGCCAATTCCACAATCTGCGATACCAGGGCTGCTCCACCATCTTCAGCAGCACACAGGTGATGTTGTCATCTCCACCATGGGCCTTGGCCGCATCGATGAGGTCCAGGCACGCCTGATCCAGCGTGGGGGCCTCCTCGATGATGCCCTGCATCCATTCGTCCTTCACGTGCTTCGTCAAACCATCGCTTGCGAGCAACAAGATGTCACCCGGCAGGGCGATCAAATCATCCACATCCGGCGTGACCGTCTCTTCCGAACCCAGCGCGCGGATGATGATGTTCTGCATCTCCGAACGCTCTGCCTGCTCGCGCGTGATCAACCCACGCCGCACCTGCTCCATCACCAGCGAGTGATCGTTGGTCAACTGCTGGATCTTGCCGTGGCGCAGGAGGTAAATCCTCGAGTCCCCCACATGCCCGATGGAGAAAAAATTTCCTTTCGTCAGCACCGCGACGATGGTCGAACCCATGCCGCGCTGCGCATTGTTCTTCGAGCCCATGGCATGCACATTTGCATTGGCCGCTTGGATCGCGCTGGCCAGCGCATTGGCACGCTCAGAAACACCTTCAAATGTCTGCCCGATCACCGGATAGCGGTGTGATCGCGCCGCATCCCGGAAATACTTCAACACGGTATCTACGCTGGTCTTGCTGGCGACTTCACCGGCGGCAGCGCCGCCCATGCCATCACAGACCACGAAGATGCCGAAGCGGGCGTCATACCCGAAGTTGTCTTCGTTGTTCTGACGAACACAACCTAAGTCTGTCTTCCCCGCGACCTGAACGGTTAGGCTCATTCACTCTCTTCCTTGGATAGGCCGCGCGGTACCCTGCAACGCCCCGCCGCCATCGCGCGATCCACGCACCGATGCTCGGCTATAACCCTGTTGCCAACCTGGTCAAATCGCTTGTTGGCCATCGTAACGCAGTTTCCAACGCCCCCAACCGCAAACTGCCGGATGAAACCGGTAAGTAACGGGTGAGGGACACAGTTCTCCCACGCTGTTCAAACAACAGAGTTAGTGGCGGATTTTACTGGCTAAAAACGGTTTAACGCAAGAAAAATCAGCAACTTACCCTGAGGGAAAAATCACCTAGCTTGGGGGGAAGTAAAAGGGCGGCTCAAAGCCGCCCGGATGGGATTCCTTAGTGCTTTAGTGGTCTATGGGACCAGATTCGCGATCTGGCTATTCAGCTTCTCTGCTACGCCGATACGTGTCTGCGCACGCAACAGCTCGCTTTCGGCGGCCGCTGCATTGGTCTCCGGCTTAGGCGACTTCAGAGCTGCCTCGGCTGCTTCCTTGGCCTTCTGTGCGCGCGCCACGTCAATCTCTTCCGCCTTCTCAGCGACTTCAGCCAGGATAGTCACTTTCGTCGGCAAGACTTCAGCAAAGCCCCATGCACAAGCCAGCCGTTTGATCTTGCCTTGCTCGTCCTTGTACCCGATCTCGCCGACCGCGAGCTCAGTAATAAGCGGTGCATGGCCGGGCAGGATACCTAGGTAGCCTGACTTGCCGGGCAGCTGCATCTCCGTCGCGCGGTCTTCTACGACCTTGCGCTCCGGCGTGACGATCTCAACTTGGAAGGTCTCAGCCATCGTTTATGCAGTTGCCGCCGACTTCATCTTCTCGGCGGTCTCCAGCACCTCGTCAATGCCGCCCTTCATGTAGAAGGCCTGCTCAGGGATCTCATCGTGCTTGCCGTCAATGATCTCCTTGAAACTGCGAACGGTGTCGGCGATCTTCACGTAGCGTCCCTGGATGCCGGTGAACTGCTCGGCAACGTGGAACGGCTGCGAGAGGAACTTCTGGATCTTGCGAGCGCGAGCGACGGTGAGCTTGTCATCTTCGCTGAGCTCGTCAATACCGAGGATGGCAATGATGTCCTGGAGGTCTTTGTAGCGCTGCAGGACTTTCTTCACGCCCTGTGCGACATCGTAGTGGTCTTGTCCCACGATGTGCGGGTCAAGGATGCGTGAGGTCGAAGCAAGCGGATCGACTGCCGGGTAAATACCGATCTCCGTCAGCGGACGCGACAGCACTGTGGTGGCGTCAAGGTGAGCAAAGGTCGTGGCCGGCGCGGGATCGGTCAAATCGTCAGCGGGTACGTAGATGGCCTGCACGGAAGTGACGGAGCCCTTCTTCGTCGATGTGATTCGCTCCTGCAGTTCGCCCATTTCAGTGGCAAGGTTCGGCTGGTATCCAACGGCGCTGGGCATACGTCCCAGCAACGCGGACACTTCAGAACCGGCTTGGGTGAAGCGGAAGATGTTGTCCACGAAGAGCAGCGTGTCCGCGCCCTCTTCGTCACGGAAGTACTCAGCGACGGTCAGACCGGTCAGCGCAACGCGCAGACGCGCACCAGGAGGCTCGGTCATCTGCCCGTATACAAGCGCGGCTTTGGATTTCGAAGGATCGCCCGGTTTGATAACGCCCGATTCTGACATTTCCAGCCAAAGGTCGTTGCCTTCACGGGTGCGCTCACCCACGCCGGCGAACACGGAGTATCCACCGTGGTTTTTCGCGACGTTGTTGATGAGTTCCATGATGACGACGGTCTTGCCGACGCCCGCGCCGCCGAACAATCCGATCTTGCCGCCCTTCAAGAACGGCTGGATGAGGTCAATGACCTTTACGCCAGTCTCGAACATCTCCGCCTTGGTGGCCTGCTCTTCGAACGAAGGCGCCAGACGATGGATGGGCAGACGCTTATCGCATTTCACCGGGCCAAGCTCGTCCACCGGCTCACCGATAACGTTCATCACGCGGCCGAGGGTGCCGTGCCCGACGGGCACAGAAATAGGTCCGCCGAGGTCGGTGACGTTCATGCCACGCACCATGCCGTCAGTGGCCTGCATCGCGACACAACGCACGCGGCCTTCACCCAAGTGCTGCTGCACCTCGAGCGTAACCTTGATAGGCGCGGGCACGTTGAAGCCCTCGCTGGTGACCAGCAACGCCTGGTAGATGGGAGGCAGTTTCGCCTCGCTGAATTGAACGTCGACCGCGGGTCCCGCGATCTGTATGACTTTGCCTGTGTTGTCTGCCATAGATTCTTTTCTCGTCTTTTTCTAGTTCGCTGCGGCTGCGCCGCTCACAATCTCGATGATTTCCTTCGTGATCTTCGCCTGACGCGCACGGTTCATCACCAGCGTGAGCGAATCGATCATGTCTGAAGCGTTGTTGGTCGCAGAATCCATCGCGGTCATGCGTGCCGCGTGCTCGGCGGCCTCGGACTCCAGCATCGCGCGATAGATCTGGATGGACATATACTTCGGAAGTAGAGCGCCGAAGAGTTCTTCCGGCGACTGTTCGTAGATGTAATCGACCTGTGCGGCGCCAAATTCGGCGGCCTTCTTGTCGATGTCACTGGTGTCTGCGGCGCGCACACTCGCGCCGGTCCGCTTGGCCGCTTCGATGGCACGTTTGCGGTCTTCCTCTGACATGCCGTCTGACTGACGGACATCCGCTTCACCTACCTGCTCGATGGGAAGGATCTCATCGACGACCAAGCGCTGCGCGATGACCGACTTGAATTCGTTGTAAACCAAGTAAACCGAATCGGCACGGCCGTCCGTGTAGTACTGGACGACCTGCTCGGCGACTTCGCGCGCTTTGGCGAAGGGAACGCGGTTCAGGATTCCCACCTGCTCGCTCGCTATCTGGATGCGTCCTGCCCGCTTCGTTTCAACGCCTTCTTGCGCTTCCGGCCCGTAAGGATAGCGACGCTTGAAGAAGTCGCGACCCTTGCGCCCTACGGCAATGATGTCAATGTTCTTGTCGCTCTTGGAAGCGATGAATCTTGCAGCAGCCTTGAGGATGTTCGTATTGAATGCGCCTGCGAGGCCTTTGTCACCGGTGACGACGATCAGTAGGACGTTGTTCTCTTCGCGGCGCAGCAACAGTGGATGCTTGGCCTCTCCGGTCTGTGCGTCATAGATCTCAGCTCTCGAGACCAGAGACTTCAGCACGTTGGTCAGCATCTGCGCATAGGGACGCGCTGCCAGCGCACGCTCTTGCGCGCGACGCAGCTTCGCCGCCGAGACCATCTGCATGGCCTTAGTGATCTGCCGCGTATTCTTCACGCTGCGGATACGTCGTCGGATGTCGAGGATGTTTGCCAACTATTTCTTCTTCCCTGCAGCTGTGCTCTTTGACTTAGACGCTCCGCCCATCGCGGCAAGATTCTCGTTCAACATGATCAACTGGCGCGCAATCTCCATCGTCGCCAGTGCTGCGTTCACTGCCACTTTGTCGGTGGCTCGGGGCAAACGCTTGGTGTCTTCAATCAGTTCTTCGATCTCATGGACTGTCATACCGCCTCCTTGAGGAACTTCGAACTTACGCCTTTGCCGCAGCTACTTGCCGCGTCGCCAGGAATTGCTGCTTGAACTCGGTCAAGACCGTCTTGATCTCGCCCTTCAACGCATCATCGAGCGTCTTCTTCTCCATGATGTTCGAGAGCAGCTTGGCATTGCTCGTCTCGACATACTTGTACAGCTCAGCCTCGAACGCCTTCACGTCGTCGACCGCGAGGTCATCAATGAAACCATTAGTTCCGGCGAAGATCATCAGGATCTGTTTGCTGAACGGAAGCGGCGCGTACTGGCCCTGCTTCAGCAGCTCGACGAGGCGCTTACCGCGGTTGAGCTGCGCTTGCGTAGCTTTGTCGAGGTCAGAACCGAATTGCGCAAAGGCCGCGAGTTCACGGTATTGCGCGAGTTCGAGTTTCAATGTTCCCGCCACCTGACGCATGGCTTTGATCTGCGCGCTGCCGCCGACGCGGCTCACAGAGAGTCCTACGTTCACCGCCGGACGGATACCTGAGTTGAACAGGTCGGATTCAAGGTAGATCTGGCCGTCAGTGATGGAGATGACGTTGGTCGGAATGTACGCGGAAACGTCACCGGCCTGAGTCTCGATGATCGGCAAAGCTGTGAGCGAGCCGCCACCGAGTTTGTCTGACATCTTCGACGAACGCTCCAGCAAGCGCGAGTGGAGATAGAAAACGTCTCCGGGATAAGCTTCGCGACCCGGCGGACGACGCAGCAGCAATGAAATCTCGCGATAAGACGCGGCATGCTTGGAAAGATCGTCATAGATGACGAGCGCGTGCTTGCCGTTATCGCGGAAATATTCGCCGATAGCAGTCGCAGCGTAGGGCGCGATGTATTGCATCGGCGCGGGCTCTGACGCCGATGCGGCCACGACGATGGTGTAATCCATGGCGCCGAAGTCGGTTAGGGTCTTTACGACCTGTGCGATGGACGAACGCTTCTGTCCGATGGCGCAGTAGATGCAGATCAGGTTGTTGCCCTTGCTGTTGATGATGGTGTCGAGCGCGACGGCGGTCTTGCCGGTCTGACGGTCTCCAATGATGAGCTCGCGCTGTCCGCGGCCGATGGGGATCATCGAGTCGATGGCCTTGATGCCGGTGGCCATCGGTTCACGCACAGGCTGGCGGTCGATCACGCCGGGAGCGATGCGCTCCACCGGGATGAATTGTTTGGTGGCGACGGCGCCTTTGTCGTCAATGGGTGCGCCGAGCGCGTTCACCACGCGTCCGACCATGGCGTCACCCACAGGCACGGACATGATGCGTCCAGTGCGCTTCACCTGGTCGCCTTCTTTGATCTCGGTGTACTCGCCGAGGAGCACCGCGCCCACCTGGTCTTCTTCCAAGTTCATGGCGATGCCGGCCACGCCGTGCGGAAAGTCGAGCAGTTCGCCGGCCATGACCTTGTCCAAGCCATGCACGCGGGCGATACCGTCGCCCAGTGAAATGACCGTGCCGACCTCATCTACCGTGATCTTGGACTCGTAGCCTTCGATCTGCTCACGAATCAGCTTTGTGATCTCATCTGCCTTGATCTGTGCCATATGCTCTCTTATGTCTTTCGAAAGATTCCTTACTGCCCGGCGATCTGCTGCTTCATGCGCTGCAACTTGCCGCGCACAGAGCCGTCATAAATAGTGCTGCCGACTTTGACCACCGCTCCACCCAGTAATGCTTTGTCTTGCGCGTAGCTCGCGCGAACCGTTTTCCCTGTCGCCTTCGCGATCTGTGATTCCAGCGCCTTGCGCTCATCGTCTGCCAACGGACGTGAGCTTGTGACCTCTGCATCCGCGAAACCCAAGCGTTCGTTCACTTGCGCTTGCACCTGCGCGATCATCTCCGGCAGCATGTTCAAGCGTCGCTGATCGATGAGGATGGCGATGAAGTTCCGGACTTGTTTCACCAAGCCCGCTTTTCCTGCGACAGCATCGAGCAAGTTCAACTTCTTCTGCTGAGGTACTGCCGGGCTTTCCCACGCGAAACGCAGATCCTTGCTTTGTTCGATAGTTGCGTTGATGTCCTTCAGGTCCTGAACGGTCTTCGCCGCATCAAGCTTGGCGCTGAAGATGACGTCAGTGAGCGCGCGGGCGTATCGGCTGGCGACGGCGGCCATGGGCTAGCTCCTGCCTTTCGCCTGGCTGCCATCGAGTTGCGCAGCAAATTGCCTGACGAGGTTCTTGTCAGCGGTCTCGTCGACCGATATGCGCTTTTCTGCCAGTGCGACTGCAAGCTCAGCGGCGTATTGCTTCAAATCACGACGCGCGACGTTAGAAGCCGCGGTGATCTCCTGCTCGGCGCTCTGCAAGATCTTCTGTTTCTCTTCTTCAGTGGCTGCCCGCAGGCGCCGGTCTTCAGCTTCTGCATCCTGCTCAGCCTGGATCTTCATGGAGGCAATGTCGCCATCGAGTTTCGAGAGACGTGCCTCAATGTCCTGCAACTTCGCCGCGGACTCGGCACTGGCCTTGCGCGCTTCCTCAATGCCTTTTTGGATCGTGGAAGTGCGTTCGCGGAAGAACGTCGGCAGGTTTGACTTCATCGCGAAGACGATCAATCCGGCGATGACCGCGAAATTCAGGATGGTGCTTACCCAGAACGCTTGAGAGACGCTCAGCCCCAGCCATCCAGCGAGCTTCTTCACTGATGCCGATTCTTTGAACTGGGCCTCTTCGTCTTGCTCGCCTTCAGCTTCCTTACCCTCGGCCTTGCCGGCTTCGTGCCCCTCGGCCTTCTTTTCCTCGTGCTGGGCTTCCGTCTTCTTCTCGGCGGCGGGTGCTGGCGTCGCGGACTTCTCCTGCGCAAGTGCCGTCACGCACACTAGCGCAAAGCAAGCCAGCAATAGCAAGCGGATCATCTTCATCATTGGCCGCCTGCCGCCGGGGCTTGTGCCCCGGAACGTGGATTCAACACCGCGCGAATGACTTCCTGCGCCAATGTTTCAACTTGCGCTTGCAGGCCTGCCTTTGCTGTCTCAGTCTCTTTGCTGACCTCTGCTTTGGCAGTCTTCACTTTCGCGTCTGCAACGGCGCGAGCCTCGGCGATGGCTGCATTGCGCGCATCCATGAAATGTTTGCGGCGGGCTTCCTGCGCTTTGAAGATGCTCATGCGGGCTTCGCGCAAGCGTTCTTCGTATTCTTTGGTCTTGGCATCTGCGGCTGCGACATCAGCCTGGGCCTTGGCGACTGCGCCTTCCGTCTTGCTGTGGCGCTCCGCCAGCACTTTCATGAGCGGATTGTGCACCAGGAACCTGTACGCAAGGTACAGGATGGTGAACATCACGATGGTAGGCACTGCGCTGAGCAGTAATTCGCCTAATGCCTTTTTTAATGCAGCATCCATGCAGGGTGTCTATTCCAAGGGGAAGAAACTGTGGTTAGGAACTAGATAATTTAACAGCCGGAAACGAGGAGTGTCAACGCGCTGGCGGTCTTTTCAGCCGCTGTAGAGGCGGCGTTTTCAGTAGTTTGCGATGGGGATGGCAGAGTTAAGGGCGTTTTCTTGCGTATAGGCGAAGGTCACCCACTCCGGCGTGTGCATGCAGGGAGTATTTCCCGCTGCCAGTACGACGAAAATGGTTTCCGAAACCGTCTTTTGTAACTCCGAAAGCGTCGGCGTTCAGGTCACCGATCTTCACGGATGCATCGATCGGTCCATAGGAATCTGGGTCGCCTATGTCGATATCAAGGTCACCGGCGCGCAGTTCAATGTCCTTGTCACCCTCAACTCCCTCAAGTCGCAAGTCGCCGGCGGTCATACGCACATAGAGTCCGGACTTGGCAGGCACTTCAATGACGATGTGTACATCGCCATTGTTCGGAGTCGTGATCTTCAAGTTGGCATTCGTACCGCTTGTGGTCAGGTCAACTTTCACCTTGTCGATCTTGGAACTCTTTGCGGTCCATTCGACATGTATCTTGTCTTCTTTGCCAGACCTAATCTCGTAATCGCCGGCCTGCAGATGAAGTTGAATGTGCCCATTCTGCGGAAAAGCGCGATTCACTACTTGCGCCGAGGTGGTCGATGACGTCTGAGAGGAGGCGACTCCGGCTGCGAATAGGATTGTAAGTGAAAGCAACAAAAGGCTCTTCAGGCGCATGGCGGGATTCTCCTCAAGCTCACAAATGGTACGTAGGGCATAAGGCAAAAGTTCCTAAGGTGTTAGCTTGACTTTGGATTAAGGAGGCGTAGACTTTCCTTATCACCTCCGATCCATTTCGGATCGAATGGGCCCGTTGCCAAGGAAGTGTCACCGCTCCTTGGCAATGGGCCCATTTAAGTTGAGCGGCATTGCAGGCGTGAGCGAAGCGGGAGCCTGCACGCGAAATCCTGAGCGTAGCGAAGGATCTGCTTTACGCTTTGCGGCCTTTTCTGCCGACTTTGAATCTCTCCAGACTTCGCAAATAGGATTGCGGCGCTTCTACCTCTAATTCCACTTCGTCATCGCGAAACGCGCGCACAAGGATGTTGGTATTCGCCTCGACCTGTGAGAGAACTTTCCCTTCGTCCTGAGGTATGCGCAGCTTCATGCGGATGATGGGATCGTCAGTGAGCGCAGCGTCAATCTTGGCCAGCAGTGCGTCCAATCCAATATCTTTCAGCGCCGATACATAAATGGTCGAGCCTGAATTCGGCTTGCGCTGGCTTTCTGTAATCAGGTCCACCTTGTTCATGACCCGAAGGGTGGGTTTGTGTTGGGCTTCCAGTTCCTTCAACACCTTTTCGACTTGCGCCTGCTGCTCTTTCGCGACGTAGTCGGGTGCGGAAGCGTCGCTCACATGCAGCACGAGCGCGGCACGTTGAACTTCTTCGAGCGTCGCTCTGAAGGAAGTGACGAGGCTGTGGGGCAGGTTGCGAATGAATCCGACGGTGTCAGAAAGCAATATCTTCTTCTTCGACGGCAACGTGATGCCGCGAATGGTCGGGTCCAAAGTCGCGAACATCTTCGAAGATGCCAGGACACCCGCCTCGGTCATGGCATTAAAGAGCGTTGACTTCCCGGCATTGGTGTAGCCAACCAGGGCGACGGTCGCCACGGGAACTGCTTCCCTGCGCGACCGCTGCTGTGAGCGCACACGCCGCACCTCTTCGACCTGCTCCTTGATATGGCGCATGCGCCGCGCGATCTTGCGGCGGTCTGTCTCGAGCTGCGTTTCGCCCGGCCCGCGTGTGCCAATGCCACCGCCCAGCTGTGACATCTCGATGCCGCGCCCAGCCAGTCGCGGCAGCATGTATTCCAGCTGCGCGAGCTCCACCTGGAGTTGGCCTTCCCGTGTACGTGCGTGTCGGGCGAAGATGTCGAGGATCAGCTGGGTGCGGTCGATGACCCGCGCTTTCACTTCCTTCTCGATATTGCGCTGCTGTGATGGCGAAAGGTCGTGGTCAAACAGGATGACATCCGCGCGCGCAGAAGCCGCCGCGCCGGATATCTCCTGCAGCTTTCCTTTTCCGATGAGCGTCGCGGGATCCGGCTTGTCGCGCCGCTGCATGAACTCGCCAACCACGTTCGCGCCCGCGCTCAAAGCCAGTTCGCGGAACTCCGCCAGCGATTCTTCCAGGCTGAAACCGGCGAGCGCGTCATCCTGCTCAATCTCATCGCTTGGGGTCTTTTGTGGAGTCTTGGCCCGCGCGGCATCGCGCGCCAGGCGGGCATGGGCGAGGTTCGACCTGCGGCCCGAGCGAAACTCTATTCCGACAAGAAACGCCCGCTCGGGTCCCTCCGGCGCGGTCACATGCATGGCTGCTTCGCGACGCGCAGGCTTATCCGGCCATGAATCTTTCGGTCCGGGGATGACTGATTACTCCGTGCCGGTGGTTCCTGTCGGCGCTTGTGAAGTGCTGCCCGCGGGCGTAGGCCCAGGGCGTTCGGCGGAGTGTCCGCTGTGCCCCGGAGCGTGATGCACACCCTTGCCCAGCACCACGGTGGAGATGGCGTGCTTGAAGATCAACTGTTCCTGATTGTTGCTCTCCAGCACGACCGAGTATTTATCGAAGGAGCGGATGCGGCCCGTAAGCTTCACTCCGCTAAGAAGGTAGACGGTGATAGGCGCCTTATCCTTGCGCGCCGTATTCAAGAAGGTGTCCTGTATGTTTTGCGCCGGCTTTGTGTCCATATGCCGATCTCCTGAACGGCCGGCCTCAGGCCGCCGTTTGTGTGCCAGAAACGATAAGGGTTAGACGTGCCTTTTTCAACTTGGTTTAGATCAACATGCCCACAATCGCGGCCGAAATCAGGTTTGCCATGGTTCCCGCCAGCATCGCCCGGAAGCCCAGTTTGGCCAGCTCCTCCTTCTTGTTCGGCGCCAAAGCGCCGATCCCGCCCAATTGGATGCCGATGGAGGAGAAGTTGGCGAAACCACATAGAGCGAACGTCGCGATAGTGAAACTGCGCGGATCTAGCTGACTGGCCATCGGTCCCAATTGCGAAAACGCGACCAATTCATTGATGACCATACGAGTCCCCAAGAGATTGCCGATAGCGCCGCAATCTTTCCAGGGCACGCCGATCAACCATGCGACGGGAGCGAAGACCCAACCGAAGACCTGTTCCAGGCTGTAGGGAAAGAATGCCACATGAATGTGGACCCAGCCCATGACGCCGTCCACCAGCGCGATGAGCGCCACGAAAGAGACGAGCATGGCGCCGACGTTAAGCGCCAAGTGCAGACCATCCAGCGTTCCGCGCGCGATGGCGCCGAGCACGTTGCTGTCTTTGAATTCCTCAACATCGGCCATCTCGATGTTCGAACCGCTGACGGGCACCTCTGTCTCAGGCACCAGCATCTTGGCCATCAAGATAGTGCCGGGAGCGGTCATCACCACCGCGGAAAGCAGATTGGAAGCTTTTGCGCCGTAGCCGACATAAGCAGCCATGATGCTGCCAGAGATGTGTGCCATACCTGCAGTCATCACCACCATCAGCTCAGAGCGCGTCAGCTTTGGCAAAAAGGGCCGGATGGTCAGCGGCGCTTCGGTCTGACCCATGAAGATGCTGGCAGCGACATCCAGCGATTCCGCTCCGCTGCAGCCCATCACCAGCGTCATGAATCTCGCCGTGATCTTGATGATGATCTGCATGATGCCCAGGTAATACATTACCGCGAAAAATGCTGCGATGAAGATGATGATGGGCAGGATCTGCGTGGCAAAGACAAAGCCGACTTTGAAGGGCGCGGGAGCGTTGTCGAGGGTGCTGAAGGGGCCATTGTTCCCTAAAGCACCGAAGACGAAGAACGCACCGGCAGTCGCATAAGAAAAGAGTTTCGTGGCGGCCTTTCCTGCGGCGTCCATTACCGCCAGTCCGGCCGGAAACTTTGTCACCAGCACGGCGAAAAAGAATTGCAGCCCCAGGCCCCATGCGATGGTCTTCAGCTTGATGGCTTTGCGGTTGGTGGAGAAGGCGTAACACGCGCCGAGAATGAAGATGATGCCGAGCAGTCCGGTGAAACGTCCCATGAAACTCCTTTGGGCTGCCAGCTATCAGCTGTCAGCATCAGTTCCCACCCTTTGCTCGGCGCACCTCGCTCAGAATGGGACACTCATTTTCGTGCAACGTGAAACGTGCAACCTGAAACGTCTATTCGCCACCAATCACTTGCTGGATCAGAGTCGGTACGGCCGCCGGAGGAGTCGGCTGGAAACTGTAGCTGGTTCCCAGAATCTCCATCGCATTGGCCAGTTTGTTCTCAGATTCTGGGCCGCCATTGTAATGAACTGTGCACAGCGCGTCTCCCTTTTTTACAGCGTCACCCACCTTTTTATGCAGGACGAGGCCGACGGCGTGGTCGATGGAATCTTCTTTCTTCTGCCTTCCGCCACCCAGCACCAGGCTGGCGACGCCGATCTGCTCACATTGCATGCCTGAGATGTAGCCATCACTCGGCGACTTGAAGTCGATCTTGTGGTCGGCGTGCGGCAGGCGCGAGGGCTTGTCCACTACGCTGATGTCGCCGCCACCATGTAAGCGGATAAGCTCGCGGAACTTGTTCAGCGCTTTGCCGGTATCCAACATCTCTTGCGCAAGTTCCAGGCCCACGGCCACACTGTTCGTCTTGCCCGTGAGGTAGAACATCCATGCGGAGAGCTGTAGTGACAGCTCGATGAGGTCTGCTGAAAGCGGGTTCTTCTCCCCGCGCATGATCTCGATGCACTCCATGATCTCCAGCGCATTGCCGACGGTTGCGCCCAGAGGCTGGTCCATGTTGGTGATGAGCGCGGCCACGCGTTTTCCCATCTGCTGTCCGGTCTCGACCATGAGTTGCGCAAGGTGCACCGCATCTTTCTTCTGCTTCATGAAGGCACCGCTGCCGGTCTTTACGTCGAGGATGAGCGCGTCAATCCCTTCCGCCAGCTTCTTGCTCATGATGCTGGCGCAGATAAGCGCCGGGCTTTCGACGGTGCCGGTCACGTCGCGTAATGCGTAGAGCTTTTTGTCGGCGGGCGCAATCTCCGCGGTTTGCCCGATCATCGCGCAGCCGCAGGCTTTGAGTGTCTTCAAGAATTGTTCGGTAGTGAGGTTCACGTTGAAGCCGGGGATGGCTTCCAGCTTGTCGAGCGTGCCACCGGTGTGTCCCAGGCCGCGCCCGCTGATCATTGGGACGGTGAGTCCGCCCGCCGCAACAATAGATATGAGGATGAATGAGGTCTTGTCGCCTACGCCGCCGGTGGAATGCTTGTCCACCTTCTTGCCGGGGATCTGCGAAAGGTCCATGACCGCGCCCGATTTCAACATCACGTCAGTAAGCGCGGCTATCTCCACGCGCGACATGCCCTTGAGCAACACTGCCATCAGCCACGCGGAGATCTGGTAGTCCGGGATTTGCCCGGCAGTGTATCCGTTGACGAGCGAGGCTATCTCTTCGCGCGAGTGCTCGCCACCGTCGCGCTTCTTACGTAAGAGGTCTACGGGTCTAAGCATGAGAAAGGATTGAGGGTATCAGCGGCTGGCGGTCAGTGGCTAGTGGCTAGATGGGTCGTTCAACTCCAGAAGAAACAAGGCTTCTGCAGGGTCAGCGGGGTTGTACCTCAGTTTATAGGCAGCACTCTTGGCAATTTCCGAGTCGCAGTCGCGAGTTACTGCCACCTTGTCGGTTCCTTCTAACCGAGGATTGATCCACATCGAGTATTGGTTTCCATTGACACTATAAAAAACGCGTAATCTGCACTCATACGTCATGGCTAAGGCAGAACTCAGACCGCGCGACTGCGTGATTTGCTTTTCTACGGCGTGCGCTGAAACCACAGGCCAAGACGCGGTACTGCCGTTCTCGTACATCCAAAACACGGCACCTATAGCGACAAGTAGCATCACGACCAAAATGAAAACCTTGTGCGACCGCGCCTTCGGAGAATGATGAGGTTTCATCTACTCCGCCAGGATGAACCCGTCCGGTAGCAGCTCTCTTATCATCTGCTCCTTGATGCCGTTCTCACCTTGGTAATAGATGACTGCCTCGCGACCGAACTCCGCGATGACCTGTCTGCACGCGCCACATGGCGAAGCTGCAACCGTCGGAACGGTCGCGACAGCGACTGCGACCAACTTGATCTTCCCTTGCGGCTGAACAGTTGACGCGCCAATCGCCGTGAAGATGGCGTTGCGTTCGGCGCAGACGGTCAGACCGTATGAAGCGTTCTCCACGTTGCATCCGGTGAAGACTTTGCCATCTGCCAATAGGATGGCCGCGCCTACCTGGAACTTGGAATAAGGCGCGTACGCGTGCTTCAAGGCCGCTTGCGCGGCGGCGATCAACTCATCACGTTTTGCTGCGGGGATGGACATAAAGGCGAGTAGTATAGCCGCCGATGCCGGACGAGACCAAACCTGAGGCGCCTCCTTCGACGTCGGCAGAACCTACCCTCAAAGAGGGTGAGTCCAAAGTCGTCCTAAGCGGATCTACGTTCTTTGCCTTTCTTTTCGGTGTGCCCATTATCTTGACCATCGTCACTGTGGGCGTGTTGAACATTCTTGCTGCCACCGGCAAGTACAACCCACTGCATTGGAAAGGGCGCTTCTGGACAGGCGTGTTCATGCTGCTGGCGCCCACAGTCATGCTAGTGCTCACCACGCTACCGGCAAAGATCCGCACAAGGATGCCGGACTCCGTCGCTGAGACGGCCGTCCTACTTATTTGGGTGGCATTCTTCTGGGCGGCTTGCGGCGGACACTAACGCTAAAAACAAAACTCTTGTCATTCCGAGCGGAGCGAGGAACCTGCTTTTGATTTTCTGAACGGCCACACCATCTGCTTCGCATAACCTTCCGGAACCGGATTCTCTTTCATCCCATACGACGCCGGCCACTCGCCTTTCGGCAAGTGGAATGTCCCGAACATGATGTCCAGAACCGGCAGGTGCACGGCAAAGTTCTTGTCGATGGCGACATCATCCGCGCCGTGGTGCCAGTGATGGAACTGCGGGGTGACGGTGAGCCAACGTAGTGGACCGAAAGTCCAACGGACATTTGCGTGAATGAACGTCGCCTGAAGAGAGGCCACGATCACATACGCAAGCAATGCTGCCTGGCTGAAACCCAGAACATAGAACGGCAGAAAGATGATGGCGCGTGTCGCGACAGCATCAACCAAGTGCAACCGCGACCCAGCCAGCCAATCCATCGCTTCCGCGGAGTGATGCACCGCGTGGAATCGCCAGAGCGAAGGAAAGGTATGAAACGCGCGATGCACCCAGTATTGGAAGAGGTCGGCAATGAAAATGACTTCCAAAAATTGCAGCACCACCGGCTGTGATTGCACTGCGTGCTGGAAGTTCGCCGATACCGCCCATGTGAACAACACCATCGCGGGCTTCATCGTCATGAGCGTGGTGAATCCCACAAGCAGGTTGCTCATGAAGAAGTAGACGATGTCTGTACGCCATCCTTTGCGGAAGATGGGCTGGTTCACGCGCGCGAAGATGCGCTCCATCGGCACAAAGACGGCAGAGAAAAATATTAGGTTCAGCAGGAACCAGTCCAGCCCGAGATATGGACCTTTGGTCAGTTCGCCCTCAATGGGCACCTGCGAACCGCCCAGCAACGCAGCCGTCAGTGTGCATCCCACCCCGATGATCCCCAGCCATCGCCACTTACGCAGGCAGATGCAGATCACTCCGAAGAGAAAGCCCGTAACTAGAATGATGTGTATGAGTGCCCTGATGTAAGGCATGGGATAAAGTGCACGCGCTTCCGGCACCGTTAGCAATGACGGGAACAACAGGCAGAAGACTGCGAACAATCCCATTCCGCCCAGCAGAACGGAAAACACGCCGCTGATCCACCCTGTGCCGAAGGCGCGAAGCTCGTTGTAGCCGGGTTGTTGCGCGGGAGCAGCGGCGGTTTCAGGCATGGAAGATTTTTATGGCGCGGGAGCTTTGTAAATCAAACTAATGACGACTCCGACGACTGTCCATTGAAGGAAGTAAGCCACAGCCTGTCCCACAGCGAGCCTCAGACCGATGTTCAGGTTCGCGTAGTTGTGAAACACAAACCCGAAGACTACGAATGTGCCGATGAGCACGCCGAAGATCGCGCCGTCCTTAACGCCCGATCCGCCCGGATGGATCATCGCGAACAAGATGGCCGCAACCAGGACGGATAGCAACGTTGCTCCCATCCCGATGGGCATCACTTTCATCATCTCTTCCTTCGCCCGAAATACGTTCGGGTACTTGTGGGCCTCTTCTAAAAGGGCGGGCACCGCTACCATCACTAAAAAGCCAAACGCGAAAGATGCGATCATGCCGCCAAACGCTGCGAGTCCTAGTCGCAAATAGTTCATTGAAACTCCTTTTGTTGAATGACTAAAGATTGGGCGCAAATACTACACCACTCACCTTGCCTCCAGCAGTTCAGATTCAGCTGCGATGATGGCGACTTCATCTTCGCGCGGCGTCAGGCGAGTAAGCTTTGAGATTGCGCTCTCCGCACGACGCCAGAAATCAATCTTGTTGAGAAATGGATTGCACCATCCATTCACGATGCAATAGTTCGCGGTAAAGGGCGAGGTGTGATGTCCATTGTGATGTTGCGCGCGGAGTATCAAGCCGATGCGTTGTAGCAATCGGACGGCTGCAGACGGCTGCGGCAAATGCGCCCACTTATGGATCTGGTTGGTCGGGAGCGTCCACGCGCAGAACGCGACTAGGAAAACGCCGAGGATGTTCGGCAAGAAGAGTGTCGTTACTAGCACCGGAATGGTCAGCATGGCCACGTCGCCATTGCAGTCGAGAAAGCTGCGCCGGCACAGGTCTTCCGGCGCGATGTGGTGCACGCGGAATGGACGCAGGAACCTCTCACCTACGAGAGGCCAGTCTTCCCTGCCCCATGTGTCGGCCGACCAATGCACCACACCGGAAACAAAATCCGCTACAGGCAACGCGATGGCAACCGCGCACGCTTCCCGCCATCCGAAGCGCTGCATCCGCGCAACATTCACGAACAACAACACGACCGCGGACGCGATCGACACAGCCTCGATCGTCCGCACCAGAAGAGACGTGTCCTCCAGTGCGGAGTGGTCGCTAAGTTGGTTCTCGCGGTTGATGCCGCGATTATAGGGCGAGTCGCGGATTTCTCCAGCGCTATTTCGTCAGCAAGCGTATCGCTGCCAGTATGAGCACTACCGCGAATATCTTGCGCAGCATCGGCTCTGATATCTGTTGTGCGTAGCGCCCGCCGAAATATCCGCCGATGGTGATGGTCACTGCCAGGATCAGCGCCACCTTAATGTCCACGTTGCCGGCTTTGTAGTATTCCCAGAACGCCAGTGCACCGATGGGCAACAACAGCGCGCCCAGCGACGTGCCCTGCGCCTTATGCTGCGTCATGCCGCCGAAGTAAACCAGTGCCGGCACGATGACGATCCCGCCGCCGATCCCTACCAGCCCCGCCAGCACGCCTACGAGCAATCCCATCACGATCCAGAGCCAAGTCATGGTGGAGATGATAATCCAGCGGGCAGGTGGTTTAGGATAGAAACACGGGGCCTTAGCTCAATGGTTAGAGCAAGCGGCTCATAATCGCTTGGTTGTAGGTTCGAGTCCTACAGGCCCCACCAATCACCACTCTGCAACTATCTTCTTTCCGGACTTGGTCGTAAATTCAATATGTCCAGGCCTACTGGACACCAAAGAAGAGGCGACGTCGGCGTGTTCAGGCAACGGCTCTTCTTCGATGCCCCAACAAATCGGCTGCTGATGATTCACCACAAAAATAGGGGAAGCGGTTGCTATCCATTTCCCACAATGGACAACGCGAGGCGTCTCTAGATTCACAAGATAAGACTGTGCGGGTGTTGTATCCGTGCGAGTCACGATAACAAGCTGCCCGCTTCTAGCGGTGTCGACATATCCTGAACGTATGCCATTGATAGACACTGAAGCTCGAGCCCGGAACCACCAAGTGTTGTAGCCCTTCAGCGTTGAGTAGGTCAGCAAAAATGACACGAACATCAACGCTATCAAGAAAATTCCGCCAATGAATCTCAAAAAGCTCATAACACTCTTTTTACATTAGACACCACGCCCGCAGGCGTAGAATTACTCCCCTGCCGGAACTTCGGCTTCCGGTCATTGCATGAAGACCAAATCCCCATCGGCGACCATCGAGGCCACCCGCGAGTCCGATCATCCCGCGGTGAATGACTTCACCCGTGTGCGTCAGCAGACTGAACTGCTGGCCGTTGATCTCACCGCGGAAGATTGCATGGTGCAGTCCATGCCCGACGCCAGCCCCGTGAAGTGGCATCTGGCACACACCACGTGGTTCTGGGAGACGTTCCTCCTTACTCCGCACCTTAAGGGCTATAAGCCACTCGATGCCGACTACCGCACGCTCTTCAATTCCTATTACAACGCTGTCGGCGACAAGCCCCAGCGTGATTCCCGCGGTGTCTTTTCCCGCCCGTCGCTCGATGAGATCTATGCGTACCGGCAGTACGTGGACCAGTTCATGCTGCAACTCTTGCACAATGACCTGCCCCGTGACGTCGCGGACATCGTCACCCTCGGCCTGAACCACGAGCAGCAGCATCAGGAGCTGATTGTTACGGACATCAAGCATGGGCTATGGTCAAACCCACTGCGGCCTGCATATGCCGAGCGCGCCATCACCGAGAACGGCGGCCTCCCTTCCAAGCAGCAGTGGCTTGAGTACGGCGAGGGCTTGCACCACATCGGGCATGATGGCGAAGGCTTTGCCTTTGACAACGAACTGCCGCGACACAAGGTCTACGTTGAGGACTTCCAACTCGCTTCGCGGCTCATCACCAACGCTGAGTATATGCAGTTCATCCTCGACGGCGGATATCGCCGACCTGAGCTCTGGCTCTCTGACGGCTGGGACGCGGTCCGCGCGCACGGATGGAAGGCTCCGCTCTATTGGGAGCGCAGCAATGATGACGTCTGGTGGAATTACACCGCGCAGGGCATGCGCCCAGTGGACCTCAATGAGCCCGTCTGCCACGTGAGTTATTTCGAAGCGGACGCTTTCGCCCGATGGGCCGGAGATCGTCTTCCCACTGAAGCAGAGTGGGAGGTCGCGGCGGCCAAAGCGGAACCGCAGGGAAACTTCCTGGAGAGTGGAAACTTTCATCCCCTTTCGACATCGCATGAAGGTCGTGACCCGGACTTGGTCTTACAGCAGATGTTCGGCGATTGCTGGGAGTGGACGCAAAGCAGCTATTCTCCCTATCCCGGCTATAAGCCGGCGGAAGGCGCTCTTGGCGAGTACAACGGCAAGTTCATGTGCAACCAATATGTTCTACGGGGCGGTTCATGCGCTTCGCCACAGTCGCACATACGGGCTTCTTACAGGAATTTCTTTCCCGCGCACGCCCGATGGCAATTTTCAGGAATCCGGCTGGCCAAGGACGTCGTCTAACAGGGCAGCGACAGAAAGACCCTCATGAACCCTCTACCGCTCAAGCAGCCGGATGTCGTCGTTTCCTCGATTTCAGATGATGTCGCTGAGGGCCTGCTGGCGACTCCCAAGACGCTGCCGCCGCGCCTGTTTTATGACGCTGCCGGCTCGCATCTGTTCGAAGAGATAACCGAACTGCCTGAGTACTATCTGACGCGCACTGAGCGCTCGATCCTGGAAGAAAATGCAGGTGAGATCATCCGCGCCGCCGGGACGCCGGTAACGCTGATCGAACTCGGCGCCGGGACCGCCGCAAAGACTGAAGTTCTTATCGATGCAGTTTTGAAGCGGCAATTACAAGCCGTCTTTTATCCCATCGACGTATCTGAATCCGCGTTGCGCATCGCGGAGGAAACCTTAGAGTCGCGCTTCAAAGCTCTGTCTGTGCGGCCATTAGTCGGCGACTACTCAGCCGGGCTCGCGCAGCTGAGTCGCATCGCGGGGCGCAAGCTGGTCTTATATATAGGTTCCAGCATCGGCAACTTTGAGCCTGATGAAGCCGGCGATCTGCTCGCTAATATCCGGCGCTCGCTCTCACCCGGGGATGCCCTGCTCCTCGGAACGGACATGATCAAGGACGAGTCAGTCCTCAACGCCGCCTACAACGACGCTCAAGGCGTGACCGCGCGCTTCAACCTGAACATCCTTGCCCGCATCAACCGCGAACTCGGCGCCGACTTTGATCTTTCGCAGTTCCGGCACAAGGCGTTTTTCAACGCCCGCCGTTCCCGCATCGAGATGCACCTTGAATCAGTTCGTAGCCAGACCGTGCGCATCCCTGACTTGGACCGCTATATTCACTTCCGCAGCGGTGAGACTATCCATACTGAGAACAGTTACAAGTTCACACCGCAGATGGTGCGCGAAGTCCTTGCTGCTGGCGGATTTACGCTTGAGCAGACTTGGACGGACGCCAAAGAATGGTTCGGTGTACATCTAGCACGCGTCGAGTAAACTCCGCTTCACTTAACCCAACACCTTAGACAAAAAGTGTCACGGTAAAGATTCTTTCCACATGGCGCGCTCTGGCTGTTGATTTCCACAATCGAAGCGGACCAGAATATGCATCACATAGGGAGCAAGTAAGCACGCTTACGCACGAGCTTTACAGGGCCCCTATTTCCGAACCCAGGTAGGTCAGTATGCTGTCCAAGTGCGCCAACCCCGCGTGTGAAACCACTCTGCACTATCTCCGCGATGGGAAAGTCTTCCAAGTAGAGATGAGCCGTCCTGTTCCCATCGACCAGCGCAAACCTCTGCGTCGCGTAGAACACTTCTGGCTGTGCGGGCCGTGCTCAGAGACGCAGACACTGACTTTCGATCAGGAATACGGCGTGCGTGTGCAGCCTAAGCAGCCACTCTATCGTCGCGCTGCCGCGTCCTGACTTTCTACTGCTGTTGCTTTGCCGGCGTCGCCTGAGGCTGAGCGACGATGTGGCTGTATTGTCCGCTGATCGAGTACCAGCGGATTCGCACCATGTCCCACACGATGCTGAATCCATCGCGAATGGGATTGATCTTGCTGCGCAGGTCGTTCTTCCACTCGACAGGTATTTCCGCGATCTTGTAATGCAGTTTCATGCTGAGAAACAACAACTCGGCGTCGAATCCCCAGCGCTCGATCTTCTGGTTCGGAAAGATCGCGTGCGCGGCATCGCGGCGGAAGGCTTTGAAGCCGCACTGCGAGTCCTTCACCTTTAATCCCAGGATGCTGCGCAACAACAGGTTGAAAATGCGGCCCGTAATCTGCCTGTAGATCGGCTGGCGTTGCACCTGTGTGCGTGGATCTTTCCAGCGCGAGCCGATCGCGATTCCCGCTCCATCTTTCTCGATCGCTTCAAATAGCTTCTTGGCTTCGTAGATGGGCGCGGATAGGTCGGCATCGCTCAGGATGAGAATGTCGCCTTTGCCTTCCAACATGCCGTGTCGTACTGAGTATCCTTTGCCCTTGTTGCCGGGATTCTGCAGAAGCCGTACGTTCGCGTGGCGTGACATGTAATCGCGGATGATGTCCGCGGTGTTGTCACGCGAGCCATCGTCGACCACGAGCACTTCGCAGTCCCACTTCTGCTCCGCGACGTACGCGAGAACTTTGTCGAGCGTTTCTGGGATGCGTTGGCTCTCGTTATACGCAGGTATGACGATGGTGTACGTAAGCTGCTCCTTCAGGGAAGCAGCTATTGTAATGCTTCGGGTTCTTACGCCGCTTTGCGTTGCGCGCGCATCATCGCAAAGAACGCCTCGACGATGTGCGGGTCCCACAATCCCTCGTGCGTCTCTTCGAGGATGGTGCGCTCGGCGTCGGCATGGGACAACGCCGGTTTGTACGGGCGAGACGTCGTCAACGCATCGTAGATGTCCACGACCTGCAACACACGCGCCAGCAGCGGGATCTGCTCGCCCTCGAGGCCATCAGGATATCCGCTGCCGTTCCAGTGCTCATGATGGCTGCGGATGATAGGCAGCACATCACGCATGCTCTTCAGCGGCTGGCATATCTTCTCGCCGATCACGGGATGCTCGCGCATCGTCTGCCACTCTTCGGCGGAGAGGCCCGCATCTTTGCGCAATATCTTGTCCGGGATACTTACTTTGCCCAGGTCGTGCAGGTATCCGCCGCGCTTCAGCGCAATGAGCGAATCGTGGTCTAGTCCTAAGAATCGCCCAAGTTGCACCGCGTAATCCGCCAGCCGCGCGCAATGATCGCCCGTGTACGGGTCGCGCGCCTCCACGCCCAACGCCAGTGAGAAGATCACGGCCTCGGCGTTGTCGAGCTCGTCAGTAAAGTCTTTCAGCTTAAGCAGCGAGCGCACACGCGCGAACAGCTCTTCCGGATACAGCGGCTTACTCAGAAAATCATCTGCCCCCGCTTCGATTCCCCGCACGCGGTCATCGCGGTCACTCAGCCCCGTGATCATGATGATGGGGATGAGCCGCGTCTCCGGGTCAGCCTTCAGTTCGCGGCAGAGTTCATAGCCGGACTTGCCCGGCATGATCACGTCCAGCAGGATCAGGTCCGGCCGGATGCGCGGGATGACCTCTTCCGCCTCTTCGGCGTCACTGGCGGTATAGACGTTGTATCCGCGCGACGTCAGTAGCTCGCGCAGCAATAGGACGGTATCAATCTTGTCGTCGACGACAAGGATCCACTGCGCCTTCTTCTTTGGTTCTGAAGAGTTTACCTGGGCCCGTTCTTGCACAACGGTAAGAAGGGCGTAGTTTGGCGCTGGTTGCTACAACCTTCTAACCCGTCAGTGAAGCGACGTTTGGGATACTTCATATACCCTCCCTCCCCCCATTTGCTATCGATTTCCTTTTAGAATCATCGGTTTAGCGGCGGGATATGGCGGTAAGACGCTGATTCCTAAAGCGGTTAGATATGCCGATATGAACTAGTAACCCCCACCCCTCCCCCATCATTTTGATGGTGTGATCCCTAGAATCAATGAGTTACGGGAATATGATCCCCCTTATGATACCCCCTTACGGGTGGGACCCTCGAAAAGCTTAAGCTTAATGATAGGCGAATATAAGGAGAAAGTCAATCATTGGCCCGATACATCCGAATAAGAGTGTGCGATTGCGATACGCGGCGAAGGAGTACCAATTGATCGGCACGCGTAGCCAGTCGGAAGAATTCACTTGGGATGGGAAGAGCAGCGAGTGACGCGTCCTCTAACAATACGCTAAGCTTGTTCCGAATCTGTAACAACAAGATCTGCTTGCCGACAAAGCAATCGCCTGTGGTAGTCTCTCGCGCATGAAATCCCCCCGGACTACCTTCGTACTTCCCTGCCTGTTCTTGCTGTTTTGCTGTGCCGCACACGCTGCGGCAAAACCCAAAGTCGTCACATTCGGACGCTGGATGCAGGTTAAGTACTACGCCGGCGCGGACGAGACCACCGCGCTTGACCTGAAAGTCCGCCCGATGCTGGTCAATGGCGAGATCAAGGAGTACACCACGGGCGAAGCGCATGAGGTCAGCGAGCGCGTGTTCGTAGTGCGGCAGGCGTCGCGATTGAATGACGCGCTGCCCGGCGAGCCCAAAGGCGCGGCGCGCTGGCGATGGCATCCCGGCGGATGGCTGATGGTAGACCGCGCCACGGCGCACATCAGCAAGATCACGCTGCCGAACTTTGACGCTTTTTACTCCACTGCCAGTTGGTATCGCGACCTGGTCGCGTACTGCGGCATCAGCGACAACGGCACGCGACTGTACGCGATGGTGTCGCAGATCGGGCGTCGCAAGGCAGTGCTGCAAAAGCCACTAGGCGCGCCCAACGGTGGTGATCTTCCCGATTCCGAGTGCGGGGAGCCGCAATGGCAACGCCAGCCCACACGCGTGACCTTCGCACCGAAGGACAAAGAGAAGGTCAGCTTCAGCATCCGTAGCTTCGCCGAGGAGATACCGGTAGACAATTCCGATGATGAGAAGTGAACCAGCACCTAGCATCAAGTGACTTCTAGCGCAGTACAATCGACTTGATGAAGTCTTTCGACGAACTGCTGCGCGAGGCTGAGATCGCGCATGGGCACTTGTGTGCCGGGCAGATACTGGGCGTGCGCATGGCGATGCACGGCCTTGCGAAGTTGGGCATCGATGATCCACGCGGTAAAGACCGCAAGCGGCTGGTCACGTTCGTAGAGATCGACCGTTGCGCGACAGACGCGATCGGTGTGGTCACCGGATGCCGGCTGGGCAAGCGCGCACTGAAGTTCCGTGACTGGGGAAAAATGGCGGCCACTTTCATCGACCTGGAGAATGACCGCGCGGTCCGCGTCGCAGCGAAAGAATCATCCAAGGCGCGCGCCAAAGAGATGTATCCCGAACTCACTGACAAAAACCAGCAGCAGATGAAGGCGTATCGCGAGATGAGCGAGGAAGACCTGTTCGACACGCAATGGGTGCGCGTGAAGTTGGATGCGGAAGAGTTTCCCGGATACAAAGCGGAGCGCATCGTGTGTTCGCGCTGCGGTGAGGGCATCAACTTCAAGCGCGAAGTCAGGCGCGGCGATGAGGTGCTGTGTCGTGGGTGCGCGGGCGAGAAGTATTACGAAGTGTTGTGATTCGTCTCGAACCCGAGGCGTTGCAGTCTGCGGAAACCCAACACAGAGAACAGAGACACAGAGGCTTTTGGGCTAGAAGCTCAGACCAACCCTTGTTGCAGTTTATCTGCTGAAGTTCCCACCTTATCGCCAGAAGAAGGCGATAAGGGTGGGGCATAACTCAAGACTTATTGCTATTGTCAGCGACGGGTCGCGGTTGGGCGTGCATTGGGGTCTCTGTTCACGACCGTGCTCACCGGAGCTCTCGACGCAGGCGGCGTGTTGGTGGCAGAGGGATGAGTGCGACGCCACTCCGCGCGACGAGCGGCTTCCCGGCGTTCCCTTTCTCTACGTTCGGCCGCGCGTTTTTCGGCAGCGCGGCGGTCGGCATCGCGGTCATGATGGTTCACAACGTGGTGTGAGGTTACGTGGTGGTCGCGATCATGATGACGGTCGTGATCACGGTCATGATGCGCGCTGTCGGGGTGGCACCCGACCTTCTTCGCCTGTCCTGGCGGTACGTCACAATCGCCCCATCCGGTCTTTTTCCCTTTGTCCCAGCCTGGTGGATGGTCTTGCGCGGTTACATGCTTTTCATGCCCGCGGCCATGGTCCTTGTCCTTATCTTTATCTTTGGCGAAAACGGCGGGCGCAAGTGCGAGCGTCAGCGTCGTAAGCAACAGGTTCTTGAAGAGCCTCATATGCACACCTCCAGCTACTTAGGTTCGATGCTGATTCTGGCGCGCGGAAATAGGGTTGTGAAGTTACCGTGGGACAGCGGCGGAAGGGTGCCGTCCGGCTAAAGCCGGACTCTGGATCTTATTTACAAGCTTACCCAGCACTTACGTGCTGGGCTAAAAAATGACGTCCTCCTGCTGCGGAGGACTTAGAGCCTTAGCGAGATCAAGATGAAGCCCCACTCTATCGCCGCGACGAAGCCAAGAGGCGTCGATAAGGGTGGGGCACAAATCCAGTGAATGCATTACACGCACAGGCGAGGACGCCTGTGCCACACGAGCCGTGCTAGTGCGCTACGCATGCGTGTTCGATGGCGTGACCGACGCGGAACATCGTAGCTTCGTCAAAGTGCTTGGTCAGCACCTGGCAGCCGATGGGCAGACCCTCTTTGGACTTGCCGCAGGGCACGCTCATGCCGGGAATACCGACGAGGTCCGCGGTGACGGTGAAGATGTCAGCGAGGTACATGGCCAGCGGGTCGTCGGATTTTTCGCCGAGTTTGAACGCGGGCGTGGGCGTGGTCGGAGTAACGATGGCGTCTACCTGCTGGAATGCCTGTTCGAAGTCGCGCGTCAGCAACGTGCGCACACGCTGCGCTTTGAGATAGTACGCATCGTAATATCCGGCGCTGAGCGCGTAGGTTCCGAGCATGATGCGACGCTTCACTTCCGCGCCGAAGCCTTCATCACGCGAGCGGCGGTACATGGCAGAGAGTGTCTTCGATTCTTTGGAACGATGCCCGTAACGCACGCCGTCAAAACGCGCGAGGTTCGATGACGCTTCCGCGGTGGCGATGAGGTAATAGGTCGGAATCGCGTACTTGGTGTGCGGCAGTGAGATGTTCACGACCTCGCATCCGGCAGCCGCGAGCTTCTGGATCACAGCTTCGACGGAAGCGCGGACTTCAGCATCGAGCCCTTCGCCGAAATACTCTTTCGGCACGCCGATGCGCAAACCTTTCACCGGCTTGCCGATCTCGGCGGTGTAATCGGGAACGGGCACGTCAGCGGAGGTGGAATCGAGCGGATCGCGTCCGGCGATGGTGCGCAGCATCAGTGCTGCATCGCTCACTGACTTGCCGAATGGCCCGATGTGGTCCAGCGAAGAGGCGAAAGCAATGAGGCCGTAACGGGAGACGCGTCCGTAAGTCGGCATCACGCCGACAACGCCGCAGAACGCTGCCGGCTGACGGATGGAGCCGCCGGTATCAGAACCTAGCGTGGCGACAGCAGTGCCAGCAGCAACGGCTGCCGCGGAGCCTCCGCTGGAGCCTCCGGGAACGCGCGAGAGATCGCGTGGATTGCGCACGGGGCCATACGCTGAATTCTCATTCGAAGAACCCATCGCGAACTCATCACAATTAAGTTTGCCGAGAATGAGTGCACCCGCAGCTTCGAGGCGCGCGACAGCGGTGCAGTCGTACGGTGGAATGAAATTCTCAAGAATCTTAGAGCCAGCGGTGCTGCGGACGCCCTTGGTGACCATCACATCTTTGATAGCGACGGGAACCCCGGCGAGCGGCGGCAGAGCCTCACCTTTGTCGGCCATAGCGTCAATCTTCGCTGCCTGGGCAAGTGCACGCTCTTTCGAGAGCGTAAGAAACGCGTGGACGTCTTTATCTTCCGACTCGATCTTTTTGTAAAAGCCTTCAGCGAGAGACGCAGCAGTGACTTGGCGCTGCTCCACGGCAGTGCGAGCAGATTGAACGGTGAGAAGGTTGAGATCGAGTGACATCAGCGTTCGATGACCTTGGGGACCTTGAAGAAGTCCTTGTGGGGCTGTGGCGAGTTCTGCATCGCGGCATCGTGCGGCAACGATGGGATCAAAGCGTCGTCGCGCAGGGTGCCGGTCGCAGAGGCCTGCGCAGCCGAGACCTGCGCCATGGGTGGCACGTCCTTAGTGTCGAGTTCGTTCAGCGAATCGATGAAGCCAAGGATGGAGTTGAGATCGCGTACCATGCGCGTCTGCTCATCTGCGGCGAGGTCGAGGTGCGCCAATCCCGCGACGTACGCGACGTCTTTGTCAGTGATGTTCATGCTCTATCTGCTCACCTTCACTAGCGAGACTTTTGCTCTGTTTCGTGCGAAGTCACAAATACGATCTTCTCAACCTTCTCTGGAAGCAATGCGTTCAACTTCGCACAATACTGCGGAGCGAGAGACTGCAATTCCTTCTTCCACTCCTTCTGCGGAACGACCACTGTCAAAACACCATCAGCAAATGCTGACGCCCGTGTCTGCTCAGCGGTGCGGGCGCCACAGATCATCGGCCACGCCAATAGAGCGGCCTCTTGCGCGGTGCAGTTCTTTAAAAGGGAGGGTTTGATCTGTGAAAGGACCGAGGAAAGTGCTTCCATACTCTTACGATACTACATCCGAGATAAGAGAACCCCGAGGCTGGCGATCAGTCACGCGCCAATATCTTAGCGATGCGTTCAGCTGCGCGTCCGTCCCACAGTGGAGGAACCTGTTTAGGTGATTGCGGAGTCTTCAGAAGATCATCCAGCACCGCCTTCACTTTTAAGATGTCGCGGCCTGCAAGATGGTTCGTGCCCATGGTCACAGTGATAGGACGTTCGGTGTTGTCGCGAACCGTGATGCATGGAACTCCGAGGTACGTGGTCTCTTCCTGAATGCCTCCGGAATCGGTGAGCACAACCGCGGCGCGGCTTTGCAGTGACAAGAACTCGAGATAAGGCAAGGGATCCATGAGGCGGAGATTGGGAGCGGCAAGCACATCAGTGAAAGCCGAGAGCCTTTGTCTGGTGCGGGGATGGACCGGAAACAGAACGGCGATCTCGTGCGAGAGATCAGCGAGCATCTTCAAGAGCGATTCGAGCCAACCCGCATCGTCCACATTGGCAGCGCGATGGAAGGTGCCCAGAATGAAACGCTCCGGCAGATCTGGAATAGTGGCCTTCTGCGCGAGTGGAAGCATACGAACCAATGTATCGATCATGACATTGCCGACTAAGTGGACCTTGTCTGAAGAAATGCCTTCCCGGGCAAGATTCTCATCTGCATCTGCCGACGGGGTGAAAAGCAGGTCTGACAACTGATCCGTCAAGAGCCGGTTGATCTCTTCCGGCATCGAACGATCGAATGAACGGAGGCCCGCTTCCACATGTGCGACGGGAATACCTTCCTTCGCAGCCACCATGGCCGCTGCCACGGTCGAGTTCACGTCACCAAAGACGACCACGATCGAAGGACGGTCTTGACCTACGAACTTTTCGAATCCGGTCATGATCGCAGCGGTCTGCTGCGTGTGGGTGCCGGAACCGACATTCAGGTTCGCGTCCGGAGCAGGAATCTCAAGCTGACGAAAAAAGACGTCAGACATCAGCGCATCATAGTGTTGTCCTGTGTGAACCAGCGATTGACGCACGCCGGGAAAGCCGCGGAGTGCAAGCAAAAGCGGTGCGGCCTTCATGAAGTTAGGGCGCGCACCCACAACGTGGACGACATGTTTTTGGGATTTCATGAAAGTCGAGCTAGAGGAAGCACTCGTGCAGTGTACTAGGCCACAGACGAAGGAGTGATACGCGCCACTTTGTAGTTGTCATTCGGGGTGTAGCAATACTCCGGCACAATATGCTTGATGCGATCGCGGACCTGGTCCGGAGAGCCGGAGAGCACGGCGTCTTCTAAACGGGAAAGACTGCGCTCCAACTGGTTCCAATCGGTGATCTTTCCTTCCGTGCGCTTCACCTTTTCAAAGCTTGTAGGAACGACCCGTTCCGATTCGTAAAAGAGTTCCTCGTAGAACTTTTCTCCTTCACGGAGGCCGGTAAAGACGATCTCCACCGATTTACGATCTCTTCCGGAGAGGCGGATCAAGGTCTCAGCCAGATCAAGGATGCGCAAAGACTCACCCATGTCGAGCACGAGTACGTCACCGTGCCTGCCAATGGCGGAAGCCTGAAGCACCAGTGAGACGGCCTCCTGTGTCGTCATGAAGAAACGACGAATGTCGGGATGAGTGATGGTGAGGGGCTGTCCCTTTCTCAGTTGCTCTTGGAGTATCGGGATCAGGCTGCCGCTAGAGCCCAGCACGTTCCCAAAGCGCACCGAGGAACATCGCATCTTGCCCGAAGGACGGGCGGCAACAATGAGTTCTCCGATGCGCTTGGTGGATCCCATCACACTCGTGGGATTCACGGCCTTGTCTGAAGAGATCAAAACAAAAGCTTCACAGCCCGATTCCTGAGCCAAGTCCAAGAGATCCACTAAAGCAAAAACATTGTTCTTAACCGCTTCACGTACATTCAATTCCATCAGTGGCACATGCTTGTACGCAGCAGCATGGAAAATGATGTCTACCGAATGTTCGCGCAGCAGTTCGCGCATCGCGGTGGAATCCTGGATATCAGTGACCGCCGAGACCAGTCCGGTGCCCTGATTACGTTTGGTCAATTCCATGTTCAGGTAGAAGATGCCGGTCTCACTCTGGTCCACGCAAATGAGTTTGTCCGGACGAAAACCGATAGCCTGCCTGCAAATCTCTGACCCGATCGAACCGGCGGCCCCCGTGACCATCACGACCCGTCCCTCGAGTTGCTCGCGCACGGATTCAAGGTCAATGCGTACCGGTTGCCGTCCAAGCAGATCATCGAGGTTGACTTCCCTGACCTGGCTCATGGTGTTGCTATCAAGAAGCAGGTCCTTCATCGCGGGAATCGTCCTGAATTTGACCCCGGCTTTTTCGCAGTAATTCACGAAACGGTTCATCTGCTCACTGGTCGCAGATGGGATCGCGATCAAAACTTCATTCACTGCATGCTTCTCTACCAACGATGGAAGATCTTCTACGGTCCCGAGGACGGTGGCGCCGAGGATGCGGCACCCGATCTTTGACTTATCATCATCCACACAGCCCACCGCTAAATAGCTGCTACCGGGCCGGCTGATCTCGCGAAGGATCATCTGCGCTGCGAAGCCTGCGCCTACGATCAACACGCGACTTGCTCGAGTCCAATCTTCACGCACCGATTCAGCGAAAGCGCGCGACAGCAGGCGCACACCTAAAAGCAGTACGCCGGTCACAAGAGCTTCCATGAAATAGATGGAGGCCGGGAAAGCCGAAAAACCAAGCCCCCAGCGCATCGCAACGAAGAAGCCAAGGCTGCCCACGAAGACGGCCTTTGCGACAACAAAGGCTTCAGAGACGCCGGTGTACCTCCACCAGCCATGTTGCAAGCCAAAAATGCGGATAGCTAGGAGACGCGCGACCAGTAGGACGGGAGCGGCCACCAGAATAAGGTGCCGGTCACCCAACTGGAAGTCCTGCCAGAGAAGCCAGGAGAAGACCAGCGAGCAAAGCACCAGGATCGCTTGAAAAAGCGAGACTACCCAGGTGCGGCGCCGAAATAGAACATCTGCAAGTCTTGTGATCCGCTTGTGCAAAGGGGGGCTCCCGAGGCTAAGGCCTCAAAAACTCGCAAACTCTTAACGCTATTCCGAAACTAACAAACGAAAGGATTGGCTGTCAAAAAACCAAATCAATTTTCTCTATTGCAGACTGACGAGGACTTCGATAACACCAGACTTTGCGTGCATCGCTTGCAGAGCTTTGCCCACGACCGCACCGGTCATCTTCGAACGATCGGTGCCCTTCATAGCATAGCCGCCGGTCGAGGATGAGACGAGGAGGTCACCCGCGTTGATCTCACCGTTCTCGTTCGTGACTTTGCAGGGCACGATACCGACAACAGCGAGGGGAATCTCTTCCGAGGTAAGCCGGGGGTCATCCATCATATGTTTGGTGGCCAGCACGCCGGGCTTGGTGGAATAGATTCCCGCAACCAGCGTTGAATATGGCTGCGCAGATTTTGCAAAACGGCGGATTCCAGTCGTATCGATGGCGATGACGTCACCGGGTTCGTAACTAGACCTCTCGTCGAGCACGGTAACGGACTCTGCAAAGTCAGCGCCGTTAGTCTGGGTGCCCCCGTTGAAGAAGCCCTTGCCAGTATTGTCGACACGGAAGACGTTTGTCGTACCTTGGCGTCCGATCAGAATGTTCGCCGGGCTAGCCGAGACATCAAAAAGGCCGGCTGCGCCGGCATTGGCGGCCTTGCCATAAACACCGGCAGGAAACAACGTCTGGCTGGCGGCATTGTTGGCCGTCACCTCACCGAAAATACCAGTGCCGCCGTTCGACGCTGCGGTGCCATAGACACCATTGGTGTCGCCGGTTGCAGAGGTAGATTGTCCGAAGACGCCGGTGCCTGCATTGCTGGCAGAGCGGCCGAAGACGCCGATATTGTCGCCCGTGGTCTGCAAGGCGTCGCCCCAGACACCCGTGCCGAGGCTGCTGGTGTTCGCCGTAATGCCTCGAATGCCAGCACTATTGCCCGAGCCTACGCCCGATGCCAGGTTCTCACCGAGAATGCCGAAACCGTCAACGGTGCTTGCGGTGCCGAGGATGCCAGTAATAAAGCCCGAGGTCGCCGTAGTGTCACCATGTACCGCGGAAGGCGGAGGTGTGCCGATCGTGAAGGTACCTGCACCAGCAGCGGTATTCGAAACCATAGCGACCTGGTCTGTAACGCTGCCCACGACATGCAATTTCGATGTCGGCGTGCCTGTATTCACTCCGAAGTTACCACCACTCAGAATCACGAGATTATTGGTCCCGGTGGGATTGCTAAGCAGGAGATTGCCGCCCGTGGAGACAAGAGCCAAGTCCGTGGCACTTCCAGTATTACCTGTAAGGAGAGTTCCGTTTTGCGCGCTGGTGTAGAGTCTGCCCACACCCGCAACAAAACCAGAACTGCCAAACCGGATCGCGCCGTTTACGTGCAACAAATCTCCTGGCGAGAAAGTATTCAATCCGAAGTTGCCGCCAGAGAAGAAGACCAGATTGTTGGTGTTATGCGGATTGGTCAGCAGCAGGTTGCCGACGGATGAAACAAGTGCAAGATCGTTGACTGAGCCAGTGCTGCCGGTCAGCGTGGTGCCGTGGGCGGAATCGACATACAGTGTCGGCGAACCCGCCGAGAAGCTGCTGGGGCCGAACTTGATGCCACCATTGACCGTGAGCCGCTCAGTGACGTTCGAAGTGTTCACGCCGAAGCTGCCGCCGGAGAGCATCACGAGATTGTTCGTGCCGGTCGGGTTGGTGAGCAGCAAGTTGCCGGAGGCCGAGACGAGAGCAAGATCGTTCGTAGAACCTGTATTCGCGGTGAACAACGAACCGTGCTGCGCGCTGACGAACATCTTGGCTTGTCCGGGAACGAACGTGCCGGCACCAAACCGCACTGCGCCGTTCACGTGCAATGCGTCAGTAGGTGAAGTGGTGCCAATGCCGACCAGACCACCGCTTTCGAAGATGGCCGAGGCGATCTCAGGAGCATCAGCTCCATTGCCGGAGAACTTGGCGATGAAGTTGAGAGTGCCGGTGTCGCCGGTGCCATTCAGCTCGGGATTCATGCGGCTGATCTCGCTGGTTGATGCACCACTTTTTCCGGACTTGTCCGCCACACGCGACGACTTTGCGTCCGCCATGACGAATGCTGAAAGAGGTTTGCCGCCGAGGGTCTCAGCGTCGCCCGCTTTGAGGGCGTAGGGGACGCTGACCAACAGCGTACGCGCAGATTCCGGAGAGTCGCCGGACTTCACGCCGATCCAGCGTGCTTCCCCACTTGCGAAGATGCTCGCGGGCAGGCCGTCTGATTTCGTAGCGCCGAGCAGGACGGTGTAGTGTCCCGTCTCATCGGCAGTAACGTTTTGCGTTTCCAACCACAACGGCGCCAAACCATCTTCCGTCGCGTAGATGGCGAAGGTCACCGAAGTCGATCCCGCAGGAGCCGTACCCGTGTACTTCACCAGCCGGGGAACCGAAGATAGATCTGTCTGGGCGAAAGCGCCAACGGCTGCAAGTTGAGAAACCAATAAAAAGAGCCCGAACAAAGCCAACACACTCAGAGAGGTCTTGCGATTCCGTCGCATCTGAATTCGCTCCTGTAAATGAGACACGCGTGGGATCACGCTAAAAGGACACAATACCTTATAGCCAATTAATGAGTTTCTCACAAGTTAGAATATGCTCGAAAAGCCGCGTACTTACTGCGTTACTCGCCTCGAAATGCAGTGGCCCTCGAATGAAACCCTTAGTCAGGAAGCAAGTTTCGGGAGAAACTGAGGAGTCGGATAGACTGTCTCGAATCTGAGAATGCCGATTGCAAAGATGGAAACCGGTGTGGCCGACGCCATCCCCGCTCGGGAGGCTTCTGAAGATACGTGGAGAAGATTTGCAGTATCAACGGTGTCTGTTGCTGCACTGGTCATCCTCGGTTTGGTCTCACTTAACTTCTTAGTAAATCCGGCCGGCTATTACCCTTCCCATCTGTTGCCACGGCTTACCGCGAATGACATCGTGGAGAAACGGGCCCTTTTGCGGAGCGCTAGTCCGCCTCCCTCGCTATTGATCTTGGGTTCGTCACGAGCGATGCAACTGCCTCCGGCCTTCGCTGAACGCCTCACCGGTTTGCCTTCTTTCAATGCAGCAACCAGCGCCGGCGAGCCCCGCGACATGCTAGAGATACTGCATTACGCGGTGGATGACCTGGGGCTCAGGCCGAAGATGGTCGTGATCGCGGTGGATCTGGAGATGTTTCACAATGGGCAGCATTACACGGCGCACCTTCCGCCGCTATCAGAACGATCTGCGATGTTGCTTTCGCCGGAAATGAGTTCGCAATCTGCGAGGTCATTGCGCTATTGGCTGGCTGGGGCATACCCACATCCAACCCGCCGCATGGATCCTGACGGTCTTCTTCATGACCTCCGATTGGAGGACGCAGAGCGCCACGGGAACCTAGATACAAAGCGGGAAATGCAAGACCTGCTGAACTTGTATTTGCCGGTTTGGAGAACGTATTCAGGATTGTCGAAAGAACAGCTCTACGATCTGGACGAGATACAAGCCCTTTGCAGGAAGTACGGCATAAAGGAAGTAGCGTTCTTGACGCCACGCTCCTCAGCCCTGGAAGAAGCGCTTCGCCCCTTCGGCTATCAACAAAGACTGGATGAACTGCGAGCGGTATTCTTCGCCGTGTGTCGGCAAGGAAGCGCGCAGTGCTATGACTTCTCTACTCCCAAAGCCTTCAAGGGAGAAGACAACGGGTTCTATGACGGGGTCCATGTGACAAAGCAAAACGCAGAACTGATCCTGACAAACGCTCTCGGGGCCAAGAATGCTTTTTAACAGTTACCCGTTCATCTTTGCTTTCCTACCCATCGTTCTTCTGCTGTGGTGGAGACTGCCAACCCCGGCTTCTCGATTGTTGGCGCTCACATTATCCAGTTATTTCTTTTACGGGTGGTGGAGCTGGAAGTTTTTGCCCCTGATGCTGGTCTCGACGGGCATCGACTACATTGCCGGCAATAGGATCGTCCAATCGACTTCTCCGGCGAAGCGCAAGGCATGGCTAGCCTGGTCGCTGACAGCGAACCTGGCGATCCTCGGTTTTTTCAAGTACAGCGATTTCTTTGCTACCTCGGTCAACGCCGGACTACATCACTTTGGCTCGAAATACTCAGTCCCATTGTTAAGCCTTACGTTGCCGATCGGCATTTCGTTCTACACGTTCAACTCGATGAGCTACACCATCGATCTTTATCGGGGCGTAGTGAAACGTACGAAGAGTCTGCTGCACTATTCGGCGTTCGTGGCCATGTTCCCTCACCTGATCGCCGGACCGATCGTGCGTTATTCGGATATCGAGACGCAGTTGGAGCATCTGAAGGAGCGGCTGCCTTGGGAACAATGTTCGCGCGGGATCTATTTCTTTATTGTGGGTCTGTCAAAGAAGATCCTGATCGCGGACCGGCTCGCGATCCCAGCGTCAGATCTTTTTGCAAGTCATGGCGCAGCCGGACTTACGCAGTCCTGGTTCGGGGTGCTTTGTTACACGCTGCAGTTGTATTTTGATTTTTCCGGATACAGCGACATGGCCGTGGGGCTAGCGCACCTGCTGGGAATCCAATTCCCAAAGAACTTCAATTCTCCTTACAAGGCTATCAACATCTCCGACTTCTGGAGACGATGGCATATTTCGCTCTCCACTTGGCTAAGGGACTACCTGTTCATACCTCTAGGCGGCAGTTCGGGAACGACACTCTTCACTGCTAGAAATCTTTTCATAACGATGTTCCTGGGAGGATTGTGGCACGGGGCGCATTGGACCTTCGTGGTATGGGGGCTATACCACGGAGTACTTTTGGCGGGATATCACACACTCGGCCGAAAAACACCTTTTAGCATTCCTGGAGCCGTGGGCCGTGGAATCACATTCGTGTTCGTGACCATCGGATGGGTATTCTTCCGAGCCGCGAGCCTGCCCGAGGCATTCGATATTCTCAAGAGAATGTTCGGCGCTAGCGGGATGGGGGCCGCAAACATGGGCGGCCGAGACATTCTCATGCTTGGCTTCGCGTTCCTACTGACGCAAGTTGCCCCCAACACATTCGAGTTCCAACTCAAACCAAAGCTGAGACTGGCCTATGGACTCGCCATGCTGCTCGTGCTTTCCGTGTCATTTATGGGCAGAACTAGTCCGTTCCTGTATTTCCAGTTCTAGTCATGACGACCCGACCACAAAGCGACAAACACTCTACCAACCTGGACCTATTCCGGTCCGTAGCAGTGTTGCTGGTCTTGGTGGACCATTTGCTGACTTACTTTGGCGTAACGAGTATCGGTAGATACACGGCATATGAACTTGGACATCTAGGTGTGCTTTTGTTTTTTGTCCACACCAGCCTTGTATTGATGTGGTCGCTTCAACGTTTGCGGGCAGAACGCCAGAGTGGCATGACGTTTGTTCCGTTCATGATCCAAAGATGCTTTCGCGTCCTGCCTTTGAGCATGTTCGTTGTCGCCGTCATCTACGCGTTCAACTTGCCTTTTGGATTCCTGAAGCCGCACAAGTTCTCGGCCGCGCCCGTATCAACTCCGGGATTCCTGGCCAATCTTTTTCTGGTGCAAAACCTGGTGCCGGCGCCGAACATTCTCGGGCCATTGTGGAGTCTGCCCCTTGAAATGCAGATGTATTTGTTGCTGCCTGCGATTTTCATCGTAGCGAGGCGTGAAAAGGCAGCGGTAAAGGTTTTCCTCTTATGGCTAGTTTCAATCGGCTTAGCACTCGCTCAACACAGCTTTGCATCCTCAAGCAGGCTGGACGTGTTTTGGTATGCGCCCAACTTTTTTTCCGGCGTACTCGCCTACACGCTCTACGGAAGTTCAAAAAAAGTCCGCGCGTGGATCTGGCCGTGCTTCCTCGCCTTGGCTGTGATGGCTTACATGTTCGCGAGCCACTATGAGGCTGAAGCAGGATGGATGGTCTGCTTCGGAATCGGCATAGGGCTGCCGCACTTTAAAGAACTTACGCAGAGGAGCGTCGTATCGATCGCGCACCAGATCGCTAAGTACTCTTACGGGATCTATCTCTGCCATTTCTCATGCATCTGGTTGGCATTTGTTATTTGCAAAGGGCAACCGATAGGCGTCCAGTGGCTGATACTTTTGGCGTCGTTGGCAGCAATCCCCATCGCGCTTTATCACTCGATCGAAGGCCCGATGATAAGGCTAGGCCACCGCCTGGCCCGGAAAGACGATGGCCCCGAACCACTTGTAAAATCAGCATTTACCTCGTAAAGCATTGATACGGTTCAGATGTGGTAGCATCGGGTAGAAGCGCGCACATCAGACAAGACGAATGGCTCTTGGTCATCCAACAATCCAAGAAACAAGCCGAGAAGCTGAAGCCAGTTCCCGGCGCACAGATGAGTTTCGCCCCTCCGGGGAGACAGACAGCATCGATCTAGTCGAGCTCTTTCTTGATTCTCTGGTCATTTCCGCGCGCAATCTTAAGCGCTTCGCGATTGTCGTGGCGGCAAGCGTTTTGGTTTCCGTGCTCATTGTTACGGTGGTCTTGAAGCCCTATTTCACCGGCACCACCAAGATACTGCCTCCACAACAGAACCAGTCGACGTCCGCTGCGTTGCTGTCGCAACTCGGCTCGCTGGCTGGACTGATCGGCGCTCCCGCCAAGAGTCCGGCAGACCTTTACACGGCGATGTTGAAGGTGGATCCAGTACAAGATGCCCTGATCCGCAAGTTCGACCTGCAGAAGGTCTACGGCGTCAAAACCTTTGTTCATGCACGGAAAAAGCTGAGCGAGAACACAAACATATCGTCGACCCGCGAAGGCATCATCACGGTGGCGGTGACCGATCTTGACAAGAAACGCGCGGCCGATTTGGCGAACGCCTATATCACCGAACTCAGTAACCTCACGCAGCAGGTGGCCGTCACTGAGGCAGCCCAGCGGCGGCTGTACTTTGCCAATCAACTGGAAAAAACCAAGGGCGATCTGGCGAACGCCGAAGTAGAGATGAAGAAGACACAGTTGACCACGGGCATGATCCAACCCGAGGGCCAAGCGAAGGTGACCATCGAAGCTATCGCGCGATTACAGGGAGAAATCACGGCCAAGACCGTGGAGTTGCAGGGCATGCGCAGCTTCGCCACTGAGAATAATCCCGTGATCGTACGCGGCGAACAGGAGTTGTCAGCCTTGCGGGGTCAGCTCGCTCGGCTTCAGGGCCAGCAGGCATCACGTGAAAAAAGCAGTTTGCTTTCGGCAGCGGAGGTCCCAACCGCAGGGTTGGAATATGTACGCCGCTTGCGCGATGTGAAGTACCAGGAAACCATCTACGAGCTGCTGGCCAGACAGCTTGAGATCGCGAAGATTGACGAATCGAAGGATGCGGCATTCATACAGGTCCTACAACCTGCGGTCGAACCTGAATTGAAGTCAGGGCCCTATCGAACTGGCATCGTAGCTGGAACGTTTCTCGTCAGTTCGGGGCTATGTTTTTTCTGGGCGATCTTGAGCGCATGGTTCGAACGACGTCCCCTCAGTCCTCAACACCGGCAGAGATTCGCAGAGCTCCGGAACTCATTCAGCGGAAAATAGAGTAGGCGGCCTATCTGGGTCATCCAAGTACAGCGAGCGTCTCCCGCGAAACACCGTCAGAGAACAACGACCGGCTGATCGCAAAGGTCCAAGCGGCGATATGGCGACGTTTTCCGGAATCCAGTTTTGCGAGAAGCGTATCGCTGCTCGCGGGCGGCACGATCGCTGGACAGGCCATACTCGTCCTATCCACTCCCATCATCACAAGGATGTACTCGCCCCATGAGATGGGCCAATTAGGGTTGTTCATCTCGTTTCTCAGCGTTGCGGCGCTCGCGACCACGCTACGCTTCGAAATGGCCATTCCGGCCGCCGAGGATGAAAAAAACGCGAACATCCTGTTGCTCTTGGCGCTGCTCTTCGCGGTACCGGTCACGCTCACGGGCGTGATCGTGATGTACCTGATGATCCGGCTGGACTGGTTGTCCTTTGGCCTATTAAACGCTTGGGCGCCGCTGGCGATGCTGCCCACATTGTTCAGCATGGGCACGTTCAGCGCCTTACGCTACTGGCTGGTGCGACGTAAAGAATTTGGAGACATCGGGCGCGTCATGGCCTTGCAAGGAGCGTCTCGAGCACTGGTTCCCGTGGCACTGGGCGCATTGCGGCTGACTTCGGTAGGACTTCTGGTAGGTGAGGCTGTAGGACGTTGCGTCGGAGTTTTCGCAATGCTCCGCCGTTCATGGCGGTCCATCCTGAGTGAAGTCAAAGGGTATCCCATCGCAGACTTGCGACAGGTGGCAGCCCGCCATTGGAAATTTCCGCTACTACTTCTTCCTTCCAGTTTGGTGGACCTTACCGCATTAGCGCTACCGGTCCCTTTGATCGCTCATTATTATGGCGGGACGCAAGCGGGCTTGTTCCTCCTGGTACAACGCCTGACTTTTCTGCCGGCGTCATTGATCAGCGCTAGCATCGCGGATGTTTTTCATTCCCACATGGCGGAGTGCTCCAGGAACTCGCCGGAGAAGATGCCTGGATTGTTGTCCAAGACCACCAGAAAGTTGGCGCTATACGGGATGGCGGTCCTGCTTCCTGCGGCTACTCTATCGCCGTTACTGTTCGCTCCCATCTTTGGAAAAAGCTGGGCAGACGCCGGGCTGATGGTGTCGATAGTCGCACCCTGGGCCTTTGCCTGTATCGTCGTGACCCCGGTGAGCCGCACTCTGGTCGTAGCGCACCGAAACGACTGGAAGCTTATCTACGATTTCACCGCGCTGGCATTCATCCTCTTGGCTGTCATTGGCGGCCATGCTGTGGGCTGGAGTTTCCGGAATGCGCTGATCGCATTGAGTGTGAGCCAGACTTTGGCCTATCTCGTCTTCTACATCATCCTGAGGGTTGCGGCCGCTCATCCATCGCGGGCAGAGACCGTGCTGGATCTAATCTGATGCGGAGGCCGCGTCAGCGCTCATGAAAGCCAAAGTCGTCCACCTGACCTCATTACATCCGGCCCTCGACTCACGGATCTTCTACAACCAATGCCGGTTGTTAGCACGAAACGATTTCAATGTCGTGCTAATCGCGCCGGGCACCGAAGATTTTGAGAAAGATGGTGTCCGTGTAGAGACTTTGCCTTTTGCAAAGAGCAGGTGGCGTCGCCTCTTTGGGATGGGGTGGAGTATCTATCGCCGCGCTCTTCGACACAACGCCGATGTGTACCACTTCCACGATCCGGAATTCATGCCATGGGCCGCTCTTCTGCGACTCAGCGGACACGAAGTCGTCATGGACATCCATGAAGATCAGCCTGGAGCGATGCGTCACTCGCGGGATGAGGTGCCGAAGGCCTTGCGTGAACCATTCGCTTATTTCATCGATCTTATCGAGCGATGTGCTGCAGTTTTCTTCAGCGCGGTGGTCACTACTACAAAGAGCAACGCGCTGCGTTTTCCTTCCTACAAGACTTTCGTAGTCGAGAATTTTCCGGAAGTCTCTGACGGTCCCGTTCAGTCTGTTCCCTTCAGAGAACGCGGCGACTACATGGTATTCAGTGGAACCCTGGGCGAATTGCAATGCATTCCTGAACTAGTAGATGCGATGGGCGAGTTACCTGCAAGCTCAAAGACCAAGCTTCGCTTGGCAGGTAAGTTTGTCCCACCGGATCTCGAGACTGAATTACGGAAGAAGAAGGGCTGGGAGCGCGTCGAATTCGTAGGCTGGCAAGAGCGGCAAGGTGTCTATCAATTACTGCAGGGTGCGCGTGCTGGATTTGTACTGTACAAGTCGCCTAACGCGAGTCCGGAATTCTCCTCTCGAAAGCTTTATGAGTACATGGCCTTCGGGATTCCCCTCATCGTTTCAAGCGTGAAGTCATGGGCGGAGATCGTGA
>JADMIO010904366.1_pt1 | contig 51329 bp, 47 predicted proteins | sample 8958161 | NCBI WGS metagenome assembly JADMIO01 (sample SAMN16585339, study PRJNA669376) | soil metagenome | isolation source: Crop rotation soil | place: USA: Cullars Rotation, Alabama | collected 2011 | reverse complement strand
GCCGCGACTTCAAGTCACGTGAATTCCAAGCTTCGGATCCCACTGTGCTGGAAAGGCAGGTGCCTAGCGTCGTGGTGATGTTTGATTGTTGCTTGGCGCTGTCCGGACACGGCGAATCGCTGTACAAAGTCTTGCCGTCCGCCCCTACACAACGGTATACGTCAGCGCTGGCACACATAGGCAAAGCGGCGACAACGCTCACCACGATAACTGGAAGAATCTGCATATGAGCCTCCCATGCACGTCCCCGACATTATCAAAGGTCAATTCTCCACCTGTTCTTCGAAAAATCCTATCACGGTCGTGACGACCGCTTTGGGCGCTGACGTTCGCCAAATGCACTGCCCGCGTATGTAGGCAACCGGCGGCACTCATCTATTCTCCAATGCGCGCTGAACCCACGCCGCGCACGCCAGCAGTTTCTGATCCTCACCGAACGCGCCGATCAACTGCAATCCCATCGGCAATCCGGATGGACCTGTAAATACCGGAATGGTCACGGTCGGCACGTGCAGCGCAGTCCACATGCGGTTGAACACCGAGTTTCCGGTTGTGCTCAGCCCGCGCGGTGCCTCCCCGGTCGCGCTGGGTGCCAGCAGCACGTCATAGGCGTTAAAAATCGGCCGCAGCAACTGCCGGCATTCCACCGCCGCTTCCGTGCCGCGCACCCAGTCGGCGTAAGTGCTGCGATCGCTTTTTGCCAGCAGCTCGCTCAGCGTCGCACTGAGCTGTGCGGGAAAATTGCGCCGCTCGTAACCGAACGCGCGGCTTTGTTCGTACTCGTTGATGGCGCATTGCGCCTTGGCCATGGCGTCGAACGCGGCAGGCAGGACCACTTCCGCTATCGGACCGGCGGCGCGGCTCACGGCGGCGACCGCCGCCTCGAGCGCCGCCATCGTCGCAGCGTCGGCGTGCTGCCATTGTGGCGTGCGGCAAAAGCCGATTCTCGGTGCGTGCTCGAGCGGCGCATGGATCGCTGTAGCGGTCATCGCGGAAAATAAAAGCTGCGTGTCCTCGACGGTGCGCGCGAAGAGTCCCAGCGTATCCAGCGACTCGGCGACCGGTTTCACGCCCGCGCGGTTGATCGCGTTATAGCTCGCCTTGTGACCGACGACGCCGCAGTACGCCGCCGGCCGTATCGTCGAGCCGCCGGTCTGGGTACCGAGCGCGAGCGGCACCATGGAATCGGCGACCGCGGCGGCGGAACCGCTCGAAGATCCGCCCGGCGTATGCTCAGGGTTGTGCGGGTTGCGGGTCTTGCCCGGGTGGCGCGTCGCAAACTCCACCGTGACGGTCTTGCCCATGATGACCGCTCCGGCATTTCTGAGCATCGCGACGCATGCCGCGTCGGCGCGCGGACGGTGCCCGGCATAGATCGGCGAGCCGTAGCCGGTCGGCATGTCGCAGGTATCGATGATGTCCTTCACGCCGACTGGGATGCCGTGCAGAGGTCCGCGGCGCGGCCCTGCATCAAGCTCGCGGGCGGTACGCAGCGGCGACTCGGCGTCGAGCCAGGCCCACGCCTCGACGCTTGGCTCGCGCTCTGAGATGTGTGCCAGGCAGTCGCGCACCAGCGCTTCGGACGTCAGCTGGCCTGACGCGATTTGCGCCGCGGCTTGGGTGGCGCTTAATTCATGAGGCGCTTTTTTCATGACATTCCTGACGAAGTTTCCAGACAATGCTTTCTGTATCACCACCGCGCACGGCGAAGAAGCCGGCGCTCACGATTCGTCCATGGGTTTAGGGTAGTATATTGCGTAAACACGCGGACGATGATCGCAACGCGTAACTATAACCATCAAAACGGACGATCAAAACAGGAGGAGTTATGGCAGCACCACGTTTTGCGGCATGGATATTTGCAGCCACCGTGTTCGCAACCGGCGCACCAGGTGCGCTAGCCGCTGACTATCCAACCAAGCCGATACGCCTCGTCACCAGTCAGCCCGGGGGCGGCGCCGATCAGATGGCGCGCCTGATGGCGCAGGGACTTACCGGTCCGCTCGGCCAGCAGGTGGTCGTCGACAACCGCGGCAGCGGCGTCATCCCGGGCCAGATCGTGTCCAAGGCGACGCCGGACGGGTATACGCTGCTCGTCTACGGCGGCACGTTCCTGCTCTCGCCGCTGATGCTCGACCATCCGCCATATCACCCGCTCAAGGATTTTTCGCCGATCACGCTGATTTCGGTCTCGCCCGTGGTGCTGGTCGTTCACCCATCCGTGGCAGCGACTTCGGTCAAGGAACTCATCGCACTGGCCAAGGCAAAACCCGGGCAGCTCAACTACGCGTCCGCCTCGACCGGTTCGGCCAGCCATCTCGCCGGCGAGTTGTTCAAGTCCATGACCGGCGTCGACCTGGTGCGCATCAACTACAAGGGCAACGGGCCGGCGATGACCGATTTGCTGAGCGGCCGCGTGCAGGTGATGTTCGTGAACGCGTCGACGGTGACGCCGCATATCAAAGCGGGGAAATTGAAGGCGCTGGCAGTCGCCACCGATCAGCAGTCGCCGCTCGCGCCCAACGTCCCCACGGTTGCGGCGTCGGGCGTGCCGGGATATGAAGCGTCGTCGAAGGTCGGTCTGTTCGCGCCGGCCAATACGCCCGAGGCCGTGGTCCGACGACTGAACCACGACAGCGTCGCCTTTGTCCAGACGCCTGCGGCGAAGGAGCAGATATTCCGCCAGGGCGCGGACGCGGTCGGCAGCACCCCGCAGCAATTTATCGCAGTGATCAAAGCCGAGCTGTCGCGCATGGGCAAGGTGATCAAGGATCTCGGGATCAAGGAGGAATAACGTGACGCCGGATCGCTCTCGCTACATTGCTGCGCGCAGTGCCACAGCATTGATTTTCCTCCTGGCTTTGGCATCGCATACCGCGACCGCGCTGGCGCAGCGGTCTTCTTCGGGCCTCGCCGCGGCCTATCCGGATAAACCGGTGCGCGTCGTGGTCGGGCTCGCGCCGGGCGGAGCGACCGATGTTCAGGCGCGCATCTTTTCGCAAAAGCTGTCCGAAGAACTGGGCAAACAGTTTGTCGTCGACAATCGTTCGGGCGCCGGCGGGCTGATCGCCTTTCAGACGGTCGCCCACGCCTCCGCGGACGGTTACACGCTGCTCGCGGGCACGCCCAGCTTTACCATTGCGCCGGCGTTCTACGACAAGCCGCCGTACAATCCGCTCACCGATTTCGCACCGCTGTCATTGTTGACCAAGGCGCCGTTTCTGATCGTCGTTCACCCGTCGTTCCCGGGCAAATCCATGAACGACCTGATCGCATTTGCGAAAGCCAAACCCGGCGCGCTGAATTTCGGCACCGGGGGCCTCGGCACCCCTATACATCTCGGCGAAGTGTGGATAGCCAACGCCACCAATACGAAATTCACCATCGTCCCCTACAAGGGAACCGGTCCGGTGTTGACCGATCTTCTGGCCGGACAGATACACGCGACGTTCGCCAATCCCATCAACGTTACGCCGCACCTGAAGGCCGGCAGGCTGCGCGCCCTGGCGATCACCAGTGCCTCACGTTCGCGCGTGCTCCCCGATCTGCCCGCGGTCGCCGAATCGGGCATCCCCGGTTTCGACGTCACCACGTGGCATGGATGGCTGGCGCCCAAAGGCACTCCGGCTGCCATCGTCAACCGCCTGAGCGCAGCGCTCATACGTTTTGTTCAGGCGCCCGAAATGGCCGACAAAATCGCCGCCGACGGCGGCGAACCGATAGGCAGCACGTCAAGCGAGTTCAGCAGGTTCGTTGCCGCGGAAGCGCCGCGCTGGCGTAAGCTCGTCCAGGACACCGGCATAAAGGTTGAATAGCAGCGGGGATCGGGCAGTAGTGCGTGCCGCCCGCACTCGCTGAATTTTTGTTATCCAGCAATGAGTACTCACGAGGAGAACTGATGAAATTGCTGCATCGATTTACGGTCACGATGGCGTCCGCCATGGTGGCGGTATCCGCCGGCGCGAGCCCCGCGTCCGCCCAGGACTTTCCCCACAAACCCATCCGCATACTTGCGTCCGAACCTGGCGGCAGCAACGATTTCGTCGCGCGCCCGCTCGCCCAGGGCCTTACCGCGAACATGAAACAGAACGTGATCGTCGAGAACCGGCCGGGCATGATAGCGGCGGAAAACGTCGCGCGCGCATCGCCGGACGGCTACACCCTGCTCGTCGCTGGCGGGTCTTTCGTGCTCGGACCGCTGATGCGGAAAATGACGTACGACGTATTGCGGGACTTTACGCCGGTCACCCTCGCAGTGACTTCGCCCAACATCGTGGTGGTGCCGCTGGCGTCGCCGGTGAAGTCGATCAAAGAGCTGATCGACGCGGCGAAAGCGCGGCCGGGGGCGCTCAACTATTCGTCGGCTTCAGTCGGTTCCGCGAATCATCTCGGCGCCGAATTGTTCAAGTCCATGGCGCACGTCGACATCGTGCGCGTTCCCTATAAAGGCGCCGGACCCGCGCTCGCGGCCCTCGTCGCCGGTCAGGTAGACGTGTCGTTCGGCAGTGCCGGTTCGGCGATGCCGCACGTCCAGGCCGGGCGCGTCAGGGCGCTCGCGGTTACCAGTTCCAAGCCGACTGCACTGGCGCCGGGACTGCCGACGGTGGCGTCGGCGGGATTGCCGGGATTTGAATCGGTGGTCATCAACGGCGTCCACGCGCCCGCAAAAACACCCCGGGCTATCGTCAGCCGCCTGAATCAGGAGATGGTGCGCGTACTCAACGAGCCGGAAGTGAAGGAGCGGTTTTTCAAATCGGGCTCGGAAGTCATGGGCACGTCACCCGCAGATTCGCTGGCGATCGTCAAGGCCGAGATAGCCAGAATGGGCAAAGTGATAAAGGACGCCGGAATCCGCGAGGAATGAGGCCGGGGTTGCACCCCCGACCCCCGACCCCTGGCCCCTGGCCCCTGGCCCCTAATCCCTACTCCCCCGCTCCTCAATCCAGCACGAAAACCGGTGGAATCGCGCTCACATCCTTCATGCTGTCAAGCGACCATAGCATTTCGAGTGCCTGGCTGACGCGCCTGGAGCCGAGAAAGTCCTCTGTCAAGCCGCGGAATTTGTCGACGAACTGCACATCGGTCTTGGGTGTGGACAGGTCGTCCTCGTCACCGCCGGTTTCGCCCGTCATGCGTTCGCCGTTTTCGAGCTCGACGGTGACGCGGGCGCAGTGTTCGACAGGAATTTTCACATACCGGCGGGTGAAGTCGTCGTCGATCACGCATTCGACTTTCTGGATCAGGGCACGCAGGTCCGGGTTCCACAGATGAGCGTCATTGAACGAACGCGGCGTGACGGTGCCGTCCATGAGGGTTGCCGCAACTACATAGGGAATGCTGTGATCGGCACCCTCGCGGGTGTCCGGATGCCAGCGGTGCTCACCGGTGCCCAGGCGATCCTTCGCGAGTTTGTCGAGGGCAACGGTGACCTTTTTGACTTTCTTGAAGTCGACCGGCGCGACTTTTTCCGCCGCAAGTATCGAGGCGATGGTCTTGCCGCACGACGAGCGGTTCTTGATCAGCGAATGCAGGATTTTGAACGGCATGCCGTTGCGGCCGTCGAGGCTCAGCACAATATTGTCGCGGGCGACGTGATTGCACCAGCCGGCCTTGCCCTCGAAAGGCAGGTGCGGGCCTTCCATGCCGGCGCGCGCCAGCATCGCGGCGAACACGCCGCCGCGCCCGGCCTGCCCCGACGCCACCGCCTTCCACATCGTGTAATGGTCCGCGCGCACCTGCCGCAGTATGACATTGGGCACGGCTGCCATCGAAATGCAGTGCGCGAGCTGCTCGCGTGTCAGTCCCAGCAGTTTGCCGGCGCCGACGCTGGACCCCAGGCACGCAAAATTGGTGTGATCGAAGCCCATGCCCTTGTTCTCGAACACGTTCGAAAAGCTTTGGTAGACTTCGTAGGCAAGCACGACCGCGGTGATCAGCTCGCGCCCGCTCGCATTCACGTGTTCGGCCGCGGCGAATACCGGCATCAATACATCGCTCGGATGGCCGCCAAAACTTTTCGGCCAGTGATAGATGTCGTTCATCTCCACGTAGCGCGCCGTGGCGCCGTTGACGAACGCGGCCATGTCGGGCGCGGTCTTCATGCGCGTGCCGATGATGGTTGCGCCGGCGGGCATCGGCATCGCCGCTGCCACATTGCGCGCCATGCGGCTGGGGTCGGAAAAAAATCCGCCCATCAGCGCGCCCAGCGTATCGATCACGCGTGCGGTGGTGCCGTGCACGACATCGGGCGGCAGGTCTTCGAATCTGAGCGCCATCGCATAGTCGGTGAGACTCTGCTGTATGGTGTCGACTGCCTTGTCTACTCCGTGCTCGGCGGGTTTGTTCATATCGCTCTGACCCCTGATCCTATGACTGCAGCGCGGCCAGCGCTGCATGGGTGCCGGCGATCCGCCCGAACGTGGCGCCGGCCATCATGCCGGAACCCGACGCGTAGTTGCCGACCCACAATCCGCCCGCCATTTCGCCGCACGCATAGAGCCCGGGGATGGGACGTCCCGCGACATGCTGGGTTTGTGCGGTCTTGGGGTCTATCTTCAGTCCGCCGTAGCAGAACGTCATTCCGCAGCGCACCGGGAACGCCTCGAACGGGCCCTCCTCCACGCTCAGCGAATAGTTGCTTTTGTTGATGTGCAGGCCCGCGGTGCGCTTGCCGTCCAGATGATGGCGGTCGGGATTGAACTCGCCGGGCTGTATCGCGGCATTGAATTCGCGCACCGTCCTGATCAGGTTGGGCCCGTTGATGTCGAGCTCCGCCGCAAGTTTTTCGAGCGTATCGGCCTTGGCGGTCGTGGCCTTGTCGTAGTTGATCGGGTAGATGTCCATCTTCCGCGCCTTGGCGTCGAGGATCTGGAACGCAATGCCGCCGGGCTGCGTCAATATCGCGCGTCCCATCTTGGCGTAGGTGCGGCCGCGCAGATCTTCGGCTTCGTCGACGAAGCGCTCGCCATTGGTGTTGACCATGATCGAATAGGGATACATGTAGCGCGCATACGAGCCCTCCGTGGAATAGCCCACCGGAATCTTGAACGGCGGCAGGTTGATATCCTGCGGCGAAGCGTGGCACGTCGTCCAGCTGCCGTGCGGCATCGCACCGATGTGCATGGCCATGCGCAGGCCGTCGCCGGTATTGAACGGCACGCCGCGCAGGTGGATCATGTCCCAGCCGGGCCCCAGATAGCGCGCGCGCATCTCGGGATTGGATTCGAAGCTGCCGCACGCCAGCACGATGGCTTTGGCGGTGAACGTCGCGAAGCCGTCGGGCGTCAGGGCGCGCACGCCGGTAACGCGGCCTTTCTGGTCCTGAACGAGCTCGGTGGCGGAGGTCGAATAATGAAACTCGACGCCGGCTTTTTCCAGCATCGCGAAGTTGCGCTGCTGCAATCCGTAGCCGCCGCCGTTCATCAGCAGAATATTGTCCGATACGTTCTTGAACCCCCCCGCCGGCGTCCAGTCGTGGCCCTTGCTGGCAAGCCATTGCACCGTGTTGAGCGACTCGGTCACATGCACCTGCAGCATCTCCTGGTCGCTCTGATTGTTGGTGACCGCCATGACCTCGTCCCAGTGCTCGGCTTCGGTGCGGTGCGGCATGCGTTCGAGCAGTTCGGCGAGCTCGGCGTCGGAGGTGTTCTTGACGAGCGGGCGTATGTCCTCCAGGCCGTTGAATACGAAGCGCATGTGGCCGGTCAACGCGCTGTTGCCGCCGCGATTGCCCTTGCTCGCTTTTTCCAGTATCCCGACGCGCACATTCTTGTCGAGCGCAGCAAGCGCCGCCGAGCACGCCGCATTGCCGGCGCCGACTACCAGCACGTCATAGTGAAACGTTTCGTCTGCCATTTGAGTGAGTTCCTTGTTCATGCCGGAAGGCTAGGATTATGAATTACATCGATCGGGCCTGCGCCCATGCGCCGCCCGGGTGTTGCAGCTTAAGCGTGTTCTTGAGTAACCTGATGACCGGGCAGCTATCCGTGCGAACGACGGAGCCCGACATTGATCGGTCTGGCTGTCGAATTCTGCAGCGCAAAGCGCGCGCCCAGGAGTGCAGCGCTGACTGAATTATAGTCGCTAACCCGCGCCAGCCGCAATCGCGCAGCGGGCCCGCTTACCGCAATGGTTTGCCCGACTGCTGAACTTACTGCAGTTGGGCCGGCGGTTCGGGTCGCATCTCCCACTTGCCGTCGGCGCCCTTCACGTACTGAACGTCGATCCGGCCGTTGCTGCCGGACGACTGGATCCGATAATCGAACGCGAAGCTGCGCATGGCCGCCTCGTCGCGTGCAATTTTCATTTCGACAACCGTGACATCCGGATAGCGGGCGACGAAAGCGTCGAGCGCTTCCTCCATGTCCGGCGCATGACCGGGAGCACGAGCCATCCACACCGCAATCCCGAATGCGCACACCAGTATGCCGACGGCGATGATGAAAGTGGCCGCAAGCGTCACTCGTCTTTGTGCGGGAGGCGGCGTGTTGGGATCAATAGCAGCGGGATCGATGAAAGCACCTTGTAGCGCAGGCGACTCGCCTGCAGTTGTTAATGTAGCAGACAGGGCGCCTGCGCCAGCCTGCCGCGAAGATCGGGGCCACATCAGCGGACCAGCACAACGACGAGACTGACCGCGGCAATGATACCTGCAGCGCCGGTCGCGACCGCCAGCCACACAACCCGCGTCCGGTTGATCTCGACGCGTTTGATCAGCTGCGCATTCTGATCGGCGAGGGCTTTGATCAATTCGGAAGACGCGAGCATCTGGCTATGCAGATCAACCGCAGCCGCTTCCACCACCGCGAGCCGCTCCTCAAGCGCGGCCATAGCTTGAGGGGCAGGTGCCTGGGCGGCTGCGCTTGTGCCTGATGTTTCAGGCAATGGCCGCTTCTTTGCAACCGTGCTCCACAGTTTTTTCGCGCCATCAGCGACCGCCGGCGCATTGCTTATGACCTCTGCCCAGGGAACCAATTTCAATAGCGCGAGCCAGCCAGCCATGGATCAGCCTTCCGTAACGTTATGCGTTTGCGCTGCCATTGTGCCAGCCACAGGTTACTCGACACGGATGCCGGCATCCTTGATGAGCTTGCCCCATTTGACCATGTCGTTCCTGATAACCGCCGTGAACTGCTCGGGCGTAGTGCCGAGGGTGTCGACGCCGACGGGCAATAGCTTCTGTCTGCCTTCCGGCGACTTCAGAAACCTGACCATCTCGCGATTGAGCACATTGATGATGGCGGTGGGCGTTTTTGCCGGCGCGAACATGCCGTAGGTTGCGCCGGATTCATAGCCCGGCAGGCCCGACGCCGCGACGGTGGGCAAGCCCGGAACCAGGGCAGACGGCTCGGCGCTGGTCACGGCGACCGCTCTCAGCTTGCCGGTCTGCACATGCGCCGCTGCGTTGGGCGCGCTGAGAAACGCCATCTGAACTTCTCCGCTGAGCAGGCCGATCAGTACCGGCCCGCCACCCTTGTAGGGTACGCGCACCAGATTGATGTTGGCCATGGACTTCAACAGCTCAGCGGCGAGCAGCCCCGGCGCGCCCGCGGCGGCCGTCCCGTAATTGATCTGGCCCGGTTTTGCCTTGGCGAGCGCGATCAATTCCTTGACCGACCTGACCGGCAGCGAAGGATGTACCACCAGTACGCTTGGTGAAATACCAGCGAGCGTGATAGGCGCGAAATCGCGCAGCGGATCGAACGACAGATCCTGCGTCAAAGCCGAGATCCACAGGTTGCCGCTGCACACGAGCAGCGTGTAGCCGTCCGGCGGCGACTTGGTCAGCGCTTCCCCCTGTATCGCCCCGCTCGCCCGGTTGTCGATCACCACCGGCTGCCCCAGCGCGGTGACCAGTGCGGGAGTCAGCATGCGCGCCACCACGTCGGTCCCACCGCCCGCGCCCGCAGTGATCGCACGTATCGGCCGGTTGGGATAATTCGACGCCGGAGCGGCAGGCGCCGGCTGCGCGCGGGCAAGCTCCATGCACAGCATCGCCATTGCGCAAACGGAAATACCAGCGACCTGCTTCACGCTGAGCATACACATCCTCTCTCGCGATTTTTGGACGATGAATTGGGGGACAGGAATTTGCAACGTCTTTTTCCCCCCTGTCCGACTATATCGACGCGCCGACAGGCGGTCAATTGAACGATAAGAAGCTGCGTCCTGTGAGCTTGACGCTGGAGCTTCTACGCTACTTCTTGAACGTGAAGTTGCACACACGCGACTCCATGCGGCTGCCAGTTCCGCTCGCAGGTTCGAAATGCGCTTTGATCCTGAACGAGTAGGGAGTGCCCGAAGAAGGATTCTTCACTGCATAGTCAGGGTTACCGGTGCGGCCCCGCGCCTGCAGCAACGCATCGCCGTTGGGCGCGATCGGGCCTTCGATACGCAGCGACCCCGCACTGGTTGGGAGCCCGTGGCTGCCGGAAATAAACCCGTTGGTAACGGTAGCGGGAAAGTCATACGTGTAGCCCTTGGCCCCCGATTCCTCCTTAGTCGCCGGGCAGTCGATGCGCACAGTCCATGCGCCATCGAACGGAGTTGGCGACGGCGATACCGGTGTCTGAGCGTTTGCGATGGTGGAGAGCTGGATTGCGCAGACGAATAGGAAAGCTTTCATGTGAGGTGTGTATTCTCTGCGGTCTGCACTGCAGCTGTTGCAGTTTGACCTGCAACTGCAATCCTGGTCCGCATGCAGTGAAGATGCTCCAGACCGAGCACTGACACGTGGATCGTTGTTCCCCTCAGGGTGTCGTGTCGTTGATCGAGGAACCCCAGTCTATTGGCCTCTTCCCACACGGGCAGGCGCGGACACGACGTTCGCCACGCCTCCATGACTTCCGAATAAGGCCGCCCGCCCTTTCCGATCCACTCCAGCAAATCGAGTATCAATCCGTCAACTGGATCCGGCATGATCGCCTCCTTGCGTATGCGTCCAGAACGATCATTGTAATGCGAACGCGGCGGGATTACAGCGGCTAGTTTGTCCATGTTGCGTGACGTGAAAAATGATCTCAAACTTGCCCCAGCAATTACCTGAAATTGCGGTCAGGGCTCGAGCAGCGTCGTAAAGTCACGCACGTTCTTCACGTGCTCGAACGATTCCGCCATGCGCAGCACGTCCTCGATCGCGGGCAGCGCAAGCACGCGCGAGGCGCAGTTTTCGAACTTCGCGGTGATATGCTCGAAATCGATGGGATTCTGCGCGGTACGGCCGAGCGGCTTTTCGAGTCTCGCTGAAAACTCTCGGCCATCGCTGAGGGTGATTTTGACTTCGGCGCCGACGTGGCTGCCGCTCGCGAAATACTTCTCATCGTAAGGGGTGGCGTGCACGCGCGGCAGCAGCTCGCGCACCGGGGGATCGAGATGAGCGTCGCCCTCGAAGTGTTCGAGCACGACCTTGCCGGAGAGCAAAGCGCGCGCCACGCAATACTGCACGCTGAACTTGGCGTCGAGCGCGCTTTCCGGGACGGGGCGGTTGGTATGCTTGAGGCGGCCGGCGTAGGTCCACGACTCGACGCGCTGCAACGCCGAGGGTACGAACGGTCCGTGCTCACGTGCCAGCATCAGCGCCGCGTCGACCGCGGCGTGCGTGCTGGCGCAGCTAGGATACTGCTTGTAGCATGCACCGGGATCGACGATGTCGTAGGGTGCGCCCCAGCGCTCCACGATGCGTGCCGCGTCGTAATTGCCGGCGCCATTGAAGACGTTGAAAAATCCCTGCTCGTGCTCGAACGCGTCCGGGCTCGCGGTAAAACCCTTGCGGGCGAGCAGCGCTGCCATCAGGCCGCCGCGCGCGCACTGCCCGGAGTGCAGCGGCTTGGTCATGGTCCCGAAGTTGGCCTTGATGCCGGCCGCAAGCGAAGTGCTGAGCGCCAGCGCGGTTTCGGTCGCGGCTACCGACAGCTTGAGCAGGTTCGCGCATGCGGCTGCCACCGCGATCACACCCAGCGTGGACGTCGGATGCCAGCCTTTCTCGTAATGGTGCAGATTGAGGCCGTGCCCCATGCGCGCGCCGGCCTCGAACCCGGCGACGTGCGCCACCAGCAGGTCGCCGCCGCTGGCGCCATGCGCTTCGGCCGCCGCCAGCAGCGCCGGGATCATGGTCGCCGATGCGTGCCCGAACATGGTGTTGGTCGCATTGTCGAAATCGAGCGCGTGCGCGGCGGTGCCGTTGACGAGCGCCGCGTCGAGGCTGGTTACGCGCAGCCTGCCGCCGAGGATGAGGCTCTTGCCGCTGCGCGGCTTTATTTCCAGCACGTCTTCGAGCGTGCGCGGCGCATCTTCAGCCGCGCCCGCGAGCGTCACGCCTACGGTGTCGAGCAGACCGACCCGGCTCCAGTAGATGGCGTCGTCCGGCAGGTCTTCGTAGCGCAGCGCGCTGATGCGTTCTGCGAGCTGATGCGCTATGCCCATACCGCTAGAACGCGTAGCGCCGCAGGCCGCCGTCGACCGGTATCACCGCGCCGGTAATGTAGCTTGCGACCGGCGACGCCAGATAGACTGCCAGCGAGGCAAGTTCCTCCGGCTCGCCGTAGCGGCCGACCGGGATTTCGCGCGCCGACTGCTCGGCGCGATACTCGGGAGAATATTTGCGGCGGATCTGCTCGCTCATGATGCGGCCGGGAGGGATGCAGTTAATGGTGATGCCGTATTTGCCGATTTCGCGCGACAGGCCCTTGGACCACGCGTGCACCGCGGCCTTGGTGGAGGTCGCTGCGAACAGGCGTTCCGGCTCCGATTTGCCGCTGATATTGATGATGCGTCCCCAGCGGCGTTCCATCATGCCGGGCAATAGCGCGTGCGTAAGCTGGCGCAGGCGCACGAAATTGAGCGTCATCGAGTTTTCCCACTCCGCCTCGGGCGCATCGAGCGCGATCGCGGGCTGGCTGCCACCGGCGCTGTTGACCACGATGTCGACGCGGCCGAGCGCGGCGATCGCCGCCGCTGCGAGCTGCTGCGGCGCATCGGGCTGCATGATGTCGATCTCGACGATGTGCGGCGCACGGCCGCCGGCGGCGGCGATCTCACCGGCAAGCGCCTCCAGCAGGTTACGCCGGCGCGCCGCGACGCACACGTGCACGCCTTCAGCAGCGAGCGCCGCGGCGCAGGCGCGGCCTATGCCCTGGCTTGCACCGGTCACGAGCGCGGTTTTTTCTTTGAGACCGAGTTCCATATTGGGTGCTCCTGGTGGGGATTGGTGCGTGGCGCGGCCGATGGGCTGCGACGCACATCGCGTGCAGTGAACAACGTTGGCGGATTATATCCCACGCGTGTCATCGGCCGTTCTCCGGCATCGGGGTCGTAGCATTCGCCCGACTGAGAGCGATAACTACTGCACGATTCAAGTACAATCATGAAGATCACAGTTCCATATTCCCGCTCCGTTCGTGCTGAGCCCTTCGACTAGGCTCGGGACAGGCTGCGCGAAGCGAAGTCGAAACACGCTTAATCCAGCATAGTACCCTTCGACTTCGTCGCTGCGCTCTTACGCTCAGGGCGAACGGACCCTGGAGATGGCTCTTCAAATATCAAATATTCACCCGGTAGGAGAGGTTATGCGGTTGTCGAGTTTATGTGTGGGCGTAGGCACGCTGAACAGTCTGGTATGCGGCGCCTTTGCTGCTGCGCCGCAGGATTTTCCGTCCAAACCGATACGCATGGTGGTGTCGGGCGTGGCGGGCAGCAGCAACATCACGGCGCGTCTGATTGCGCCGGGACTGTCCGACATGATGGGCCAGCAGGTCGTAGTCGATGGTCGTGAGGGCGGCGTCATCGTCAACGACCTCGTTGCCAAGGCGCAGCCCGACGGCTACACGCTGCTGCTCAACGGCAGCGCCATGTGGCTCCTGCCGTACATGCGCAGCAACGTCCCGTACGACCCGGTGAAAGATTTTGCACCCGTCACGCTGGCGGTGAGCGCACCTAATATCCTGGTCGTGCATCCGACGGTGGCGGCCAGGACCGTCAAGGAATTCATAGCCCTCGCGAAAGCAAAGCCGGGCGAGCTCAATTGCGCGACCGGCAACGCGGGCACTTCCAATCACCTCGCGGCCGAACTCTTCAAAGCGATGACGGGGACCAATTTCGTGCGCATCCCCTACAAGGGCGCCGCGCCCGCCATCACCGACCTGTTGGGCGGGCAGGTGCAGCTCATGTTCGCGAGCGCGAGCTCGGTAGCGGCGCATATCAAGTCCGGAAAGTTGCGTGCGCTGGCCGTGAGCAGCATGCACCAGACGCCGCTCGCACCGGGACTGCCGACCATCGCGGCTTCCGGCGTGCCGGGCTATGAATCGGTGGCGATTTTCGGCGTACTGGCGCCCGCGAAAACGCCCGTTGCCATCGTGCGCAGACTCAACCAGGAAATAGTGCGCGTGCTCGGAATGCCTGATGTGAGGGAGCGCTTTTTCAACGCCGGTTCCGAGGTGGTGGCGAGCACGCCGGAGCAGTTCGGCACCGCGATCAAATACGAAATGTCGCGCATGGGAAAAGTGATCAAGGATGCCGGCATCCGCGACGAGTGAGAACGCTTTCGCGACAGCCGTGAAATTTACGGGAATTATGAGGAGCTGATGATGCCTATGCGTTTTGTCGCGTCGCTGTACGCCGCCGGAGCGATGGTTTTCGCCGCGGGCGTGGTGTGCGCTCAAACCTATCCCGCCAAGTCGATACGCATCGTCACCATCGAGGCCGGCGGCGGCAACGATCTGGTGGCGCGCCTGATCGCGCAGGGCATCACCGGGCCCCTGGGCCAGCCGGTGATCGTAGACAATCGCGGCGGCGCCGGCGGTGCTATCGCGGCGGAATATGTCGTCAAAGCGCCGCCTGACGGCTATACGCTGCTGGTCTATACCGGCGGTTTGTGGATACTGCCGCTGTTGCAGCATGCGTCGTACGATCCAGTCCGGGATCTGGCGCCCGTTTCGCTGCTCGCGCGCTCACCCAACGTCGTGGTCGTGCATGCTTCGCTGCCGGTGAAATCGATCAAGGAGCTGATCGCTCTGGCCAAGGCGCGGCCCGGACAGCTTAATTATGCGTCGGCCGGCATCGGCGGCTCGACGCATCTCGCGGCGGAATTGTTCAAATCGATGGCAGGCGTGGACATCGTTCGCGTTTCCTACAAGGGCACTGCACCTGCGCAGACCGACCTGATCGGCGGCCACGTTCAACTCATGTTTTCCACTGCGGCTTCGGTCGCGCCGCACGTCAAATCGGGAAGGTTGAAAGCCCTGGCAGTTACTTCGGCCAGGCCGTCGCCGCTCGTTCCCAATCTGCCCACTGTGGCTGCATCAGGCGTGCCCGGCTACGAATCGGACGTCGTTTACGGAATCTGGGCGCCCGCCAAAACGCCGGCAACAATCATCGCCCGCCTGAACCAGGAAATTACGGGACTGCTCAACAAGTCCGAGACCAAAGACAAGCTCCTGACGGTGAGTCTGGAAGCGTCCCCAAGCACGCCGGAAGAGTTTGCGGCAGTCATCAAATCCGACATCGCGCGCATGGGCGGCGTCATCAAGAAGGCCGGTATTCGCGGAGAATAGCATCGCAGGGCGGACGAGCGCAGCGTAATCCGCCACTGCAATCGTAGTGCGCCAACTACATTCGGCGGAAGGCGCTGCGCTTTTCCGCCCTACCGCTCTCAAGCCGTTGCGCGGTGCGACTAGCCGCGGTAGAGCGGCTCCGGCTGCGAAAAAAATGCATGCAGGATGTGATACGCCATCAGATAGTTGATCTGCTGAAAGCTCGCATGCGAAATGCCCGCCATCACCGTGAACTGCCTGTCGGGATTGGGCAGGCGAGTGAAAAACGCGATGAGATCGTCGAATCCCGCGATGCCATCGAATTCACCGCGCATGATCAACGTCGGCGCGCTGATTTTTTCGGGATCGACGACCGGCAGTTTGCTGCACATGTCGATGTAAGTGCCCGTCGGCATCGAATCGTCGAGCGCGAGTATGGCGTCGGCAAAGGCTTCGATCACCTTATGCTCGGCGCAGCCAGGGTGGTCGCGCTCGAATATGCTGTGCACGAAAGCGCGGTCGATAGGACGCCGCTTCATGCCGAGAAACTGCGGCAGTTTGCGGCGACGCTCGTCCAGCGTCGGGCTGCCGGCGCCGGTCCACACGAACGCGTCCAGCGCGAGCCTTGCAACGCGCCCTGGGTGACGCTGCGCGAACAGCGCCGCGCGCAGTGCGCCCGAGGATATGCCGTAGATCAGAAATTTTTCGACGCCGCGAGTCTTCATGATGTACGCGGTCGCCGCCGCGATGTCGTCGGCGCCGTTGTCGATATCGCAGGTAATATCGCGCGTTTTGTCCGAGCGCCCGTAGCCTTCCATGTCGAAGCACCAGGTGTCGAACCCCTGTGCGGCAAAATAATCCATCGCCGAGGAGTACGGCCGGTCAGGCACGTGAAGGTCGAACGTCGGCTGCGACGCCATGGACGAACCGTGCACGAACAGTACCGTGCCGGCCGCCTGTCCAGCGCACGGCGTCGCCGCACGCTTCTCCCATAAGAACAGCTTTACCTCTCCTTTACGGGTCCAGTGTTCGCTGCCGGCAGCGGGCGTGTGAGCTTCATGAGCGCTCATGGTGTTCCTTCACGGGTAGCGGGGAGTAGTCCGCGAGTCTAGGGGACCCTGCAATGCTGCGTCAATCGACGGCGCTCGCAAAAGGAGCCTTGACACCGTGCGCTATACTCGGTTTCAGTGATACGCCCTAAAGGAACCGTGACATGGATTTCAGGATAAGCGACGAGCAGCGGGAATTCGTGGATGTCGTGCGCAAGGCGTGCCAGAAGGAGTTCGCACCGCGTGCGATCAAGTACCTGGACGGGACATGGCCCGCCGAAAACATGCAGCGCCTGGCCGAAATCGGCGTGCTCGGCATGTCGGTGCCCCAGGAATACGGCGGTTCCGGTCTGGGGATACTCGACACGGTGCTGGTGCTCGAGGAGATCGGCAAGGTGTGCTACGTGACCGCGATGGCGGTGCTCGGCGAAGTCGGCGTGCAATGCCGCATCATCAGCACCTACGCGCCGGAATCCATCAAGCGCGCCATTCTGCCGCGCGTGGCGAGCGGTGAAGCGATACTCGCCATCTGCATGACCGAGCCCAACGCCGGCACCGATGTCCCGAACTACACCACCAATACCGTCATCAAGGGCGATCGCATCGTCGTCAACGGCCGCAAGACGCTGATCAGCCGCGCCGATATCGCCGAAATGTTCGTGGTGTTCACGCGCGTCGGCGGCGTCGCCGGTGCGCCGGGCATAGGCTGCGTGCTGATACCCGGCGGCGTGCCGGGGCTCGTCGCCGAAGCCAAGTATCACACCATGGGCGGCGAGTACTTGAGCGAAGTGCAGTTCAACGACGTCGAGCTGCCGCTCGAAAACCTGGTGATCCGCGACCACGGGCTGAAACGCCTGATGAATGCGTTCAATACCCAGCGCTGTCTGAACCCCGCGATCTGCCTGGGGCTTGCCGAAGGTGCGCTCGAGGAAGCGCTCAAGTATCTGCGCGCGCGCTCGGCGTTCGGACATCCGATCGGCGACTTCCAGGGTATGCGCTGGAAAGCCGCCGACATGTATATCCAGATCGAAGCCGCGCGCGGACTGCTCTACCGCGCCGCCGTCAGCGGCGAGCAGTTCCCCGACCCGATGCTCGCCGCGATGGCCAAGATCTATACCAACGAGATGAGCATACGCGTCACCTCGGAAGCGATCCAGGTCCACGGCGGTTACGGCTTCACCGACGAGTACCCGGTGTCGCGTTTCTTCCGTGGCACGCGCTACGGCAGTCTCGGTGGCGGCACTACCGAAACGCTGCGCAACCTGGTCGGGAAAAAGCTCGTCGAGGACATGGATCTGGCGACGGGCGTATTCGGCATGCAGACGTTCTGACGGTGCAGTGCGGATGAGCGCAGCGTAATCGGCCACTGCACTCGTTGTGCGCCGACTCATTCGGCGGAAGGCGCTCTCGCTTTTCCGCCCTACAACTGCACCACGTCTCTCAATAAGTCTGCCGCGGCCGCAGGTACTGAATGCGGTCTATCGATTTCACGGTCAGCTTTTTGATTTCGGTGCCTTGCAGCACGTCGAGCATCACGTCGGCGCCGGCATCGCCGCTCGCCCACAGCTTGCGGTAAAAATCGGCCTGGCCCTGCAACTGCTCGCCGCGCACGCCGACGATGATATCGCCGACCGCGAGTCCGGCGCGATCCGCAGGACCTTCGGGCGACACGCGCGTAATCATCATCTTGCCCTGCAGATCCTGGGTGCTGATGCCTATCCACGGACGCGGATTGGCAGACGCCTTGCCTTGTGAGATAAGGTCGCCGAGGATGGGCTTAAGAAGATCGATGGGGACGAACATGTTGCCGGGAATCTGTGCGCGTCCGCCGACCGCATCGCCGACCACCAGCGAGCCGACGCCGAGCAGTTTGCCCTCCTTGTTGATGAGCGCCGCGCCCTGCCAGTTGACGGTCGCCGGAGCGGTGAAGATCGCATCGTCGAGCATGTATTCCCAGTAGCCCGCGAAAGGCCGGCGCGACACCACGAACGCCGGTGCGACGCCGTCGAATCCGACGATCAATACCGGTTCGCTGCTGCTGAGACTGGCCGAATCGCCGAATGCAATGGGCTTGACCGCAGGCGCCTTGATCGCACGCAACAGGCCGAAGCCGGTCGAAAAATCGTAAGCGATGACGTTAGCCGGCACGCCACGGCCGTCGGCAGCGGCAACCTCGATCGTTTGCGCCTCCTGTATCAGATAGCCTATGGTCAGGATCAGGCCGCTTGAATCGATCACGATGCCGGTGCCTTCGCGATCGGCACCGAGCGTCGAACGGCTGCGCGCGTCCGGCACCGATTTCACCTTGAGCTTGACGACTGAGAACGAATCGATCGTCAGCGGCTCGCGGCGCCCCTCCTGCGGCACTTCGGCGGCGTATGCCGTCAGCGCCGACCATAACAGCAATACCGCAGTCAGCAGTGCCGGTGCGACTCTATTGAGCGGATTGAGCCGTAAATCTGCCATCGATATCCACATGTCCTGCCTCCAATGCCACGAGTCGCACTTCGGGTTGTGCAAGTAAGGACATGATATGCCTGACGCATCCGCTTCGGCAATCGCGCGAAACATGCGAGAATTCCCGCCACGCATACCTTGGGAAAAGTCGCGATGGGAATATGGACGCAGGCCGCTCTGCTATTGCTCGCAATCCAGCTCACGTTCGATGCCGGAGCACAGTCGACAGCAGGCGCGGGAGGTGGTTATCCAACCAAGCCGATCCGTCTGCTGGTGCCGTTTCCGCCCGGCGGACCCAACGACATTCTGGGCCGCGTCCTTGCGCAGAAACTCTCGGAGCAGCTCGGGCAGCAGGTCGTCATCGACAACCGCGGCGGCGCCGGTGGCATTGTAGGCGCGGAGACTGTTGCGCGCGCGTCCGCGGATGGATATACGCTGCTGTTCGGCGGCACTGCCTCGCTGGCGATCAATCCCGGGCTGCGCAAGTCGCTGCCGTACGATGCGCTCAAAGACTTCGCACCGGTCAGCCTGGTCGGAACCGCGCCCAGCCTGCTGACGATCAATCCCCAGGTCCCGGTCAAAAGCGTAAAGGACCTGATCGCGCTCGCGCAGGCCAAACCCGGCCAGCTCAATTTTGCTTCCGCCGGCGTCGGCACGCCGCCGCACCTCGCGGGCGAACTCTTCAACAGCATGGCCGGGGTCAAGATGGTGCACGTTCCGTACAAGGGCGGCGGCCCGGCGCTCACCGAGCTGCTGGCGGGCCAGGTCGGAATCTACTTTTCGGGTATCTCGTCGGTGCTGCCGTTCGTCAAGGAAGGCAAGCTGCGCGGGGTCGCCGTCACCAGCAGTCAGCGCACCGCCATACTGCCCGACATGCCCACCGTCGCGGAGTCGGGGCTGCCCGGCTACGAAGTCGGCAACTGGTACGCGATCGTTGCACCGGCGGCAACTCCAAGGAACATCATTGCGCGGCTCAACGGCGAAATCACCAAAGCGCTCGCTGCGCCTGATGTCCGGAAGCGCTTTCTGGATCTTGCCGCGGATCCGCTCGGCAGCACGCCCGAAGCGCTGGCGAAATACAACCGCAGCGAGCTCGACAAGTGGGCCAGGGTGATCAAGTCAGCGGGCATCCAGCCCGAATGAAAACGTAGATAGCGTTCTTCTGCATATCAAGGACACGAAAATGGAACTGGGACTGAAAGGCAAAGTCGCCGTCATAACTGGCAGCACCGAAGGCATAGGCAAGGCGGCTGCGCTCATGTTTGTGAAGGAAGGCGGCAAAGTCGCGGTCTGTGGGCGCACCGCCGCAAAAGTCGGCAAGGTCGTTGACGAACTGAAAAGTGCGGGCGGCGATGCGTTCGGCATGGCGACGGACATCAGCAAGGCCGCCGACGTCGAGCGCTTCATTGCCGGCGTGATCGAGCGCTTCGGCCGGCTCGATATTCTCGTCAACAACGCCGGAAGCTCGCAGCGCGGCGCGTTTCTCGAGGTGGAGGACGCGGCGTGGACCGCCGACCTCGACCTCAAGATTTTCGGCGCGATCCGCTGCACCCGGCTGGCGATACCGCACATGCGCAAAAACGGCGGCGGGCGGGTCATCAACGTCACCAGCACGGGAGGCAAGCAACCCGACGCCGCCTCGATGCCCACCACCCTGTCGCGTGCCGCGGGACTTGCGATGACCAAGGCTTTATCGAAGGAGTTCGCACCCGACAACATACTCGTCAACACCGTATGCATAGGCAAAATCAAGTCCGGGCAGCACGAGCGCCGTTACACGCGCGACGGCGTCAAAGCCGACGACTACTATGCAAAAGTCGGCGCGAGTGTTCCCATGAAACGCGTCGGCGAGACGGATGAAGCGGCGAGCGTGATCGTGTTTTTAGCGTCGGCGGCGGCGAGCTACGTCACCGGCACCAGCATCAACATCGATGGCGGATTGTCAGGAGTGCTGTGATGAAATCATTTTTTTGTCTTGCGATCGTCGCGTTCGCGCTGAGCGCGGGCGCTGCGGAAACCTACCCGACGCGGCCGATACGCTTCATCGTGCCGTTCCCGCCCGGCGGCGGCAACGACACCATGGCGCGCACGGTTGGTTACAAGCTCTCGGACGCGCTCGGTCAACAGGTGGTGATCGACAACCGCGCCGGCGCCGGCGGTGTGATAGGAGCGGAAACCGCCGCGCATTCGCTGCCCGATGGCTATACGCTGTTCCTCGGCGGTGTCGGCAGCCATGGCGTCAATCCCAATCTGAATCCCAAGCTGCCTTACGATCCGATCAAGGATTTCGCGCCCATCAGCCTGATCGGCTCGGCACCGCTGCTGCTCGCGGTGCATCCCTCGGTGCAGGCCAAAACCGTCAAGGAACTGGTGCAGCTCGCCAAAGCGAAGCCGGGAGCGCTCAATTTCGCGTCCAACGGCAATGGCAGCTCGTCGCACCTGGCCGCAGAAATGTTCAAGATGATGACCGCGACCAGCATGACGCATGTGCCTTACAAGGGACTGTCACCCGCATTGAACGATTTGCTGAGCGGCCAGGTGCAGCTCATGTTTTCGAGCACGGTCGCCATCCTGCCGCAGGTAAAGAGCGGCAAGCTGCGCCCGCTCGCGCTGACCGGCGCCAAGCGTTCGTCGGCGTTGCCCGAGGTGCCGACTGTCGCCGAGGCCGGCGTTCCCGGCTACGTGACTTCGTCATGGTACGGCGTGCTCGCGCCCGCCGGCACGCCCAAGCCGGTCATCGACCGGCTGTCCCGCGAAATCATCAAGATCGTGCAGATGCCGGAAGTGCGCGAGCGTCTCGCCGGCGAGGGCGCCGAGCCGGTGGGCAGCACGCCGGCGGAATTCGCGGCCCATATCAAAGCCGAGCTTGCGCGCTGGTCCAAGGTCATCAAGCAGGCCAACATCACCATGTGAGGACAACGCAATGGAATACCGCTGCATTTCTGCCGATTGCCATATAGACCTGTGCTGGCTGCCGCACGATCTGTTCGTTGCCAATGCCTCCAAGGCGCTGCAAAACCGCATGCCGTTCGTTGCCGCTGGCCCCGATGGCCCGATGTGGACCACCAGGACGGGCGCCGATCTCGGTCTCGCCAACTCCGCAAACACTCCGGCGGCGGCGGGTGCCGGTGTATACCGGTTCGCACCGGGAAAAGTGCATCGCTTCGACCGCATGGCTACGACCGGCCTCTACGCAGACGCGGTCAAGGGAATTTTCCGCCCGACGACTCCCGAATACCGCATACAGGATCAGGACCGCGACGGCATCCAGGCTGAAGTGCTGTACGGCCTGCTCGGTTCCGGCAACAAGCTCGCCGACGGCGAAGCACGCGCCGAGTTTTACCGCATCTACAACGACTGGCTCGTCGATTTCTGCAACTACGACCGCACGCGGCTGGTGGGCCTGGCATCCATACCCTCGCACAATGTCGAGGCGGCCGTCGCTGAAACACGCAGGGTGGCGAAGCTGGGCCTGGGTGGGCTCGATTTTTCGGTTACCTGGGACATGATCCCGCTGTCGAATCCATACTGGGATCCTTTCTGGAAAGTCGCGGCCGAGACCAACCTGCCGGTGCACTTTCACACGGTGCACGCGCGGCCGGATGCGCCCATGCCGGACAATCTGTCCGAGGCTTACAGGGAGGACGCCATTTTCAAGGTGGCGAGCAAAGCGACGCGCTCGACGTCGTTCCAGCTGTACATGGCCAACATCCTGGGTTCGGTGATACTGGGCGGCGCGCTCGAACGGTTTCCGGGATTGCGTATTGTGCTGGGCGAAAGCGGCATCGGCTGGATTCCGTATGTGCTTGTGCGCATGGACTACGAGTTCGAGTACCGCCTCAAAGGCAAGGGGCTGGACCTCACGATGAAGCCGAGCGACTACTGGCGCCGTCAATGTCGCGCGACCTTCCAGGACGATCCCATCGGCGTCAAGCTGTTGGACGATGTCGGCATCGACAACGTCATGTGGGCGTCGGACTATCCCCACGGCGACAGCGTTTTTCCCGATTCGCAGGAATACATCGCAAACCAGTTCAGTCAGCTCCCGGGCGCGGCGCAGCGCAAGATCATCTGCGAGAATGCGGGCAGATTCTACGGCTTGATTGCCGCCTGACCGTTCAAATAACGCGCCTCCGACATAGTCGAAGCAGGGAGATCCCAGTGAACTTGCCGCGTAGCTTTCTGCAGATATTCTCGGTGGGTGCGTTCATGCTGAGCGCGCATATGACGCATAGCGCCACCGCCCAGGATTATCCCAACAAGCCGGTACGGCTGGTCACTACCGGCGTCGGCAGCGCCGCCGATTTCGCGGCACGCCTGATCGCGCAGGGAATCGCAGGACCGCTGGGCCAGCAGGTGATCGTCGACAACCGCGCCAGCGGCGTCATCCCGGGAGAAATCGTGTCCAAAGCACCGCCTGAGGGATACACGCTGCTCGTCGCCGGGAGCACCCTGTGGATCGGTCCGCTGTTGCGAAAAACGCCTTTCGATCCGGTGCGCGATTTTGCGCCGATTACGCTGGCGAGCGGCACGCCCAATATCATCGTCGTGCATCCGTCGGTGCAGGTAAATTCCGTCAAGGACCTGATTGCCCTGGCAAAGGCCAAACCCGGTGCGCTCAGCTATGCTTCGGCGACCGCGGGTGCGACCAGCCATCTCGCGGGCGAATTGTTCAAGACCATGGCGGGTGTCGATATCGTGAATATCCCGTATAAAAGCGGCGCCGCACAAATGGCGGATCTGATCGGCGGTCAGGTGCAGCTGTCTTTTGCGACCGCGGCCTCGGTAGCGACGCATATCAAGTCGGGCCGACTCAAAGCGCTGGCGGTTACCAGCCCGCAGCCGAGCACGCTGGCGCCGGGATTGCCTACGGTGGCGGCGTCGGGTCTGCCCGGTTATGAAATGGTGACGATTACCGGCATCTTCGCGCCGGCAAGAACGCCCGCGCCGCTCATCGGCCGCCTGAACCACGAGATGGTGCGGTTCCTGAAATCCCCGGAAGCCAAAGAGAATTTTTTCAGTGCCGGGATGGAAACGATCGGCAGTTCGCCCGAGGAACTCGGAGCGAAGATAAAATCCGTAATGGCCAGCCTCGGCAAGGTCATCAAGGACGCCGGCATCCATGTCGACTAGCTCTCAAGCATTGACTCGGAAAACCACGTAATCACTGTTGAAAGGCTGAGACTATGAACTCCGATCTGCGCAGGGCCGCATGGGTGTTGCTGGCGGCATTGATGCCGCATGCAGCCTGCGCTCAGCAATCTGCGAATTACCCGAGCAAGCCGATACGGCTGGTGGTTCCGCAGCCGCCGGGCGGCGCGTCGGACATCACCATGCGTTTGTTCGCGCAGAAGACCGCCGAAGCGCTGGGGCAGCAGATCGTTGTCGACAATCGCGCCGGCGGCGGGGTGGGCAGCCTCGCCACGCTGGCGACGGTCGCCAAGGCCAATCCCGACGGCTACACGCTGCTCGCGGTGGTTGCCAACTTCACGTTCACGCCGGCGCTGGTCAAGGACTTTCCGTTCGACGTGACCAGGGACTTCGCCTACGTGACGCAACTGACGCGCGCGTTCTATCTGCTGGTCACCTATCCCGGACTTCCCGTCAAATCGGTGCCGGAGCTCATCGCGATGGCGAAGGCGCAGCCCGGAAAACTGAATTTCGGCGCCGGCAACGTCGGCAGCGGCACGCACCTGATCACGATGTATTTCATCACTTCGGCGGGAATCAACGCGACGTACGTTCCTTACAAGGGCACAGGCCCTGCGCTGATCGATCTCATGGGCGGCCAGATACACGGCGCCATGACCAGCGTGCTGAGCTCCGGACCGCTGGTCAAAGCCGGCAAACTGCGCGCCCTGGGGATCAGCACCATACAACGCTCGAAAGTCATGCCCGAGATTCCGACCATCGCCGAACAGGGCGTGCCCGGCTACGATGCCGCGAACTTCCTAGGCTGGGCAGCACCCGCACGCACGCCCCCCGCCATCCTCAACAGGATCAGCTCGGAAGTCGCCAAGATAGCCAGGTCTCAGGAGATCGCCGACAAACTCAAGGACGATGGTGGCGAAGCGGTAGGCAACAAACCCGAAGAGTTCCGCAAGTTTATCGTCGAGCAGATTCCGCGCTGGCGCAAGCTGGTGAAGGATATTGGGATTACGGTGTCGGAGTAGCTCCCTCGCCGTTGACGATAAGCCCTCTCCTTCGAATTTCACTTCCTCGCACCCGCACGCGCACCCGCACCCGCACCCGTCCGGGTGTCTCCATCGATCCGGGTATCTCCATCGATCCGGGTATCTCCATCGATCCGGGTGTCTCCATCGATCCGGGTGTCTCCAGCGAAGGGGCGAGGGGACCTGCTACCGCCTTACCACTTCCGGCAACTCCGCGATCCGCAACTGCAACACCGCCTTGATCATCGCATCCAGATCAACATCGCTGATCGCAATCCGCGGCAGGCGCAGCGTTCCGCCGGGCAGCCCGAACGCATTCAGCAGCGGCTTCAGCCCGCGCAGTGTGGATCCGCCATAGCGTTTGACGATGGCATCGAGCGCGAGCAGCTTTCCCCACGACTCGCGCAATGCGAGCATGTCTCCCGCCTCGAATGTCGAGATCACCGACTGGACGAGCTGCGGCGCAAGATTTCCCTCGTGACCCATGAATCCATTGCCGCCCAGCACCAGCACCGTCATCGCGTTGCGCGGACCGGCGCAGTGAATCTCCAGACGGTCGCGGAATCGCGCTATGAGCTGCGACAGGTAGTGAAGGTCGGTTCCGCCATAGTTGATGCCGGTGAAGGTCGGGTAGCGTTGAGCGAGGGTTTCAATCAGATCGAGCGGAAGGTAATAGCCCGCCGCGTGGTGGCTGGAGAGCACCACCGGCAGGGACGTGGCGTCGATCACGGTCGAATAGTAGCGGTCGAGTTCCGCCAGCGTGGGCTTGGCGCCATGGCCGATGTCGAGCGAGAAAATCTGCGCCGCGTCCACGCCGGCGCGCTCGGCGCAGCGCACGAACTCCACCATGTGGCTGGGCAGCCGCGGCTCGCATCCCATGGCGCGCACCGGCACCCGGCCTTTCAGCTCTTCAACCGCGATGGCGAGCACGCGCTCGCGTTCCTCCGGCGTCAGCGCATAACCTTCGCTGCTGCCGCTGCCCGCCACCCACACCGACACGCCGGCGTCGCGCAGGCGCTTGAGATGTTTGCGGAAAGCCGGCTCGTCGAGCCGGCCCTGGTCGTCGAACGGGGTGATGCTGATGACGAGCGCGCTTAATTTCTTGTTGCTCATTTAAACCCCCGACGTTACACGACTGCGACTTACGCCGCCCCGAGCTTGCTGTAATCCACCTTCACCCAGCTCTTGTCGCGCACCGATTTCTCGGTGGCGTCCATCACGTAATGAATCTTCAACTGGTTGCGGAAGTTGGTGGGGATTTCGGTGCCGGTGTTAATGGCGTGGGCAAATGCATGCCACATCTGCGCGACCGCGAACAGCCCGCGGCCGTGATCGATACCGGTGACATAGAAGTGCTTGGGGTCGGGTTCGATTTCCTTGAACTGGCGCTGCAGGAGCTCGGGCGCGGTCGGGTTTGCCATCAGCTGCTTCATGTCGACACGGTTGCCGTACAACTTGAGTTCGCCGTGCATGGGGTCGCCTTGCACGGTCTTCTTTTCGCCGGCGTCCTGCACCGACAGCATGAGCATGCCCTCGGTGCCGTACACCTGAAAACCGTAGCCGGTGCCGAACCACGCGGTCAGGCATACCTGCAGCGTGCCCATCACGTTGTCGCCGACGCGCATCAGGTAATTGATGTTGTTGGTGACCGTCGTTTTCAGCGGCGGGCCGCCGTCCAGATTGGGGCGCTCGGGGACCAGCACCGCCATGTCGGCGCAGATTTCCTTGACATCGCCGAGCACCGACATCACGCGCTCGAGGCTGTGATTGCTGCGAAAACCGGGATGCCCGCACGCGTCCGCCGAGAACAGCCAGGTGCGGTGCGAGGGGCGGGGTGCTATGTGCGCGCTGGCGAAGTACGTGATGTTGAACGAGAGCGGCTTGCCGATGTAGCCGTCCTTCACCATTTCTATCATCTGCAGCACCGCGGGTTCGTAATGCGGCTGGTTGCCCACCACGGTGCGCACGTTCTTGCGCTTCGCCAGGTCGTGCATCTCCTGCGCCTGCGCGGTCGTCAGGCCCAGCGCCTGCTCGCAGTACACGTGCTTGCCGGCGTTGAGCGCCGCCATCACCACCTGATGGTGCTGGCCCGGATTTACGCTCACGCACACCACGTCTATTTCCGGCAGCTCTTTGAGCATGCGCTCGACGTTGTCGTACGCATGCGGCACGTCGAAGTGCTTCGCCGCGGCGTTCGCGGTGTCCATGCGCGTGGTGCACACGGCTACTACCTCATATAAATCGGACAACACCTTGAGCGCGGGGATGTGCGCGCGCACCGCATAGCGTTCGCGCCCGTCCGGACTGTTGCTGATGCTGGCGCCGACGACGGCAACCTTGAGGCGGCGTGCGGTCATGACGATCTCCTCCTGCTGCACGCAGCATTGCATAGCGCGGGTTTTGTTATGTGGGACATGGGTAACCTCCTGGATGGGTATCGTTATGCGGAATTGTCGAGTATCGAATGGAACGGGCGGCAGGCAGCGCCGCGCAAACCGCGCTCGGCTCAATATTTTATACGCTAACCGCCGGCGATTCATCCGGCGCTCAGGGCGGCGGCGATGACTTTCGTCCACGCATATCAGGCACCGAGCGGTTATGCTATAAGGCGACTTATGATCACGCACGCCCTGCGATCGATGATGCTGCTCTGCATGACTGTCATGGCGACAGGTGCGGCAAGCGGCGGCGAGTTTCCCGCGAAACCGATACGGGTGGTTACCTCCGAGGCCGGCGGCGGCGGAGATTTCGTGGCGCGTGTGGTCGCGCATGAATTGACGCGCAATCTCGGTCAGCCGGTAGTGGTCGATAATCGCGGTATCCTCGCCGGCGAAATCGTCGCCAAAGCGCAGCCCGACGGCCACACACTGCTGCTATACGGAAGCAATATCTGGATTTCCCCGCTGCTGCGCAAGACGGCATGGGACCCGCAGAAGGATTTCTCCGCCATCACCCTGGTCAACCGGGCGCCCAACGTTCTCGTCGTCAACCCGACGCTGCCGGTCAACTCCGTCAAAGAACTGATCGCGCTGGCGAAGGCCCGCCCGGGCCAGCTCAACTATGCTTCGAGCGGGATAGGCTCTTCCACGCATCTCGCCGGCGAACTCTTCAAGTCCCTCGCCGGCATCGATATCGTGCGCATCAATTACAAAGGCGTCGGCCCGGCGCTCACCGATCTCATTGCAGGGCAGGTCCACCTCATCTTCGGCAGTGCAGCGTCGGTGGCGCCGCATGTCAAAGCGGGCAAGCTGAAAGCGCTTGCAGTGACGACCGCTCAGCCGTCACCGCTTGCACCCGGCTTGCCGGCCATGGCGGCGGCGGGGGTTCCGGACTACGAGTCGGGCGTCAACGTCGGGATGTTCGCTCCCGCTCACACGCCGCCGGCCCTGATACGGCGGCTCAACCAGGAGATGCTGCGCGTCCTGCATACCGCGGAGGTGCAGGAAAAATTCATGAATGCCGGCGTGGAAGCCGCCGGCACCACGCCTGAGCAGTTCGCAGCCATGGTAAAAACCGAAATGGCGAGGCTGGGCAAGGTGATCCGCAATGCCGGCATTCGTGTCGAATAGCAATGCCATGCCGGTCGCGGCATTCATGGATATGTTCGACAAATAGCAGCACGCGCGGGCTGCATGCGCCGCACCGGCGGCTGCAGACACTACATAAGCCCGAATGGTGCGTACTTGAATTCCGATCGAAGGACACCCGATATGAACCGTTCACGCGCAACCGTTAGCCTGCTGATGTCGATGTGCGCCGCTTTATGCACGACAGTACAAGCACAGAACTACCCGCTAAAGCCGGTGCGCATCGTGCTTCCCTACCCGGCCGCCGGTTCGAGTGACGCCATCGTGCGCGTACTCGCACGCAAGCTCTCCGAATCGCTTGGACAGCAGTTTGTCGTCGACAACCGCGCCGGCGCGGGAGGGACGGTGGGGACCGAATTCGTGGCGCGCTCGCAGCCCGACGGCTATACGCTGCTGATGGGCGGCAGCGGCACGCACGCCATCAATCCCAGCCTGTATCCGCGCCTGCCGTACGATGCGATCAAGGATTTTGCGCCGATCTCGCTGGTCACTCTCGGCGTCAACGTTCTGGTCGTCCATCCTTCGGTACCGGCGCGATCGGTGAAGGAATTGATCGCGCTCGCGAAATCGCGCCCCGGCAAGCTCAACTTTTCTTCGTCGGGGAACGGCTCGACGGCGCATCTCGCCGGCGAGATGTTCAAGACCTTTGCCGGCATCAACATTGTGCATGTGCCTTTCAAGGGCGCGGAACCCGCGATCAGCTCGCTCATATCGGGTGAAGTCGACCTGGCGATCCTCAATATCCCGGCGCTGCTGCCGCAGATACGCGCCAACAAACTGCGCGCGCTCGCGGTGGCGAGCACCAAACGCTCGTCGGCGTTGCCGCAATTGCCGACCATGATCGAGACCGGCATTCCGGACTTCGACGCCAGTTCGTGGAACGGTTTGTTCGCTCCCGCCGCCACACCGCGCGATATCGTCGCCAGGCTCGGCACCGAGGTGGCGCGCATCGTGCGGCTGCCGGATGTCGCCGCGCAGCTTGCCTCGTACGGCACCGAACCGGTGGGTGACACGCCGGAACAGTTCGATGCTTTCGTGCGCAGCCAGATCGCGAGATGGGCCAAAACCGTCAAGGCGTCGGGTGCCCGCGTCGATTGAAATGCCCGGCGCACCGGAAATGCTCATCGCAGACGCACAGGTTCACATCTGGGGTCCCGACACGCCGCAGCGTCCGTGGACGCCGGGCCTCCATCCTCACCGCGACACACCGCTGGGCGCGGAAGAACTGGCGCGGGAAATGGACGCTGCAGGAGTGCATCGCGCGATCCTCATCCCTCCGTCATGGGACGGCGGCCGCAACGACCTGGTGTTGAAAGCGGCGCAAGACTATCCCGGCCGTTACGCCGTAATGGGCCGCCTCGACCTGTCGACGCCGGCGCCGCCGGGAACGATCGCGAAATGGCGCGAGCAGCCCGGCATGCTCGGCCTGCGCTGCAGCTTCAACCGCGATCACGAAGCCGCGGCGCTGGTCGAGAACCGCGTGGACTGGCTGTGGGCCGAGGCCGAAGCAAATCACATTCCCATCATGATCTTTACCTCCAGCGACCGGCTGCACTTGATAGACAAGGTTGCCGAACGCTATCCCGCGCTGCGGCTGACGCTGTCCCACCTGACGCTGCCGATGTGGAAGCAGGACGACGAGGCGTTCGGCAACCTGCATCGGCTGCTGGCCCTCGCCAGGCGGCCCAACATCGCGGTCAAAGCCAGCGCTCTGCCGGCGTACACCAGTGACAGTTATCCCTATCGCCGCCTGCATCCCCACCTGCGCCGGGTCTACGATGCGTTCGGCCCCCGGCGCATGTTCTGGGGTACCGATCTGGCGCGCATACCTTCGACTTACCGGCAGGCGGTCACCATGATGACCGAGGAAATTCCGTGGCTCACGGCCGAAGACCAGGAATGGATCATGGGGCGCGGCTTGTGCGAATGGCTGAGGTGGAAATACTGACGCCGAAGACGCAGGTCCCCCGTTCGACCCGGTGGCCGCGTCAATGCGCTGATCCTGCGCCCCAGCCGAAGGCCGCCAGCACCTCGCGCTCGAAGGCGTAGACTTTCTGAACACTCGGTCGCGCCTCGACTCGACTGAAGAAGGCGTTGCAATTCCGGAACTGCGCCGGCAGCGGCGCACCGGCAATCGAGGCGCGGCGAAAACACCAGAACAGGTAAATGTCTGCCGACGTAAAGCGCTCGAAGAGGTGCTCGCGACCTTGCAGCCGCTGCTCGGCAATGCCGAACGTCTTGTGGATAGCGGCGATCGCCTGGCGCTTCAGGGAATCATGTCCGGGCACTTCGCAAAATCGTGCCGGATGGGCGAGCCGCTGGATATGCGGGTGAATGCCGGAAGCGCACCAGGTCAGCAGTGCGATGGCGCGCGCGTCATCATCCGGATTGCCCGGGAGCAGCCGGGCGTTGGGAAACGCATGCGCGATGAAATACATCATAGCCACAACTTCGGTCAGCGGTTTGCCGTCGAAGGTGATAGCGGGAATGCGCTGTGTGGGCGTGATGCGCGTGTATTCCGGCGTGCGGTCTTCGCCCTTGCGCGGATTGATCGGTTGAACGTGGAATTCGGCCCCCGCTTCCGTGAGCGCCACGTGGGGAACCAGCGCTTCGGAATAGGGTGAATAGTAGAGAGTGATATTCACGACAGTTTGCGCATCGGCCAGGGCTTCATTCTTCGATTGGAAGCGCGGGCCTACTGGATGCCACCGAGCTGGCGCAGGGTTTTTTCCCAGCGCGCGGATTCCTTCTGCAGGAATGCGCTGAATTCCTCGGGCGTGGAAGGGGTCGGCTCTCCGCCCATGGCGAAGAGCTTTTCCTGGAAGTCGGCCGATTTCAGCACTTTCCCGACGTCGGCGTTGATCTTCATCACCAGGGTCCTGGGCATTTTGGGAGGCCCCTGAAGTGCGTACCAACCCAGGAGCTCGAAGCCAGGAAGCACTTCGGAGACCGTCGGCACCCCGGGCGTGAGCCGCGAAGGCTTGAGCGAGGTGACTGCGATCGTGCGCATCCTTCCGCTCTGCACGAACGCGAGCGGCAGCCCCGTCACGGCCAGGCAGGATGCATCGATACGGCCGGCGATTAAATCTGTCAGCGCCTGCGCAGTGCCCTTGAACGGTACGTGAAGCATGTCGATGCCCGCCATCGACTTGATCGACTCGATGCACAGGTGAGGCGAGCCGAAGGCGCCCCCCGAGCCGTATGTGAGCTTGCCGGGCCGCGACTTGGCGAGGGCGATCAATTCCGCCATCGACTTGACCGGCAGTGAGGCGTTCATGACGACCACCATGACCGTGGCTCCGACCATCATGATCGGAGTGAAATCCCTGGTGAGCGGAAAGCGCTGCGCCTGCAGCGTGGCGACGAGATGCGTCATCGTGGGGAACCATAGGGTGTAGCCATCGGGCACGGCTTGGGTGACCGTTTCCGCCGCGATGAGGCCGGTGGCGCCGGGACGATTATCGATGACGACCTGCTGTCCCCAGATTTCCGACAGCTGCGTGGCCAGCAGCCGCGCAACGCCGTCGGGACCGGTGCCGGGCGCGTTCGCGACAATCAGGCGCACGGGGCGGGAGGGGTACGGCCCCTGCTGCGGCGTGGTGGCTGCTGCCGCGTGAAGTGCGGTTATTCCGCCGGCGAGAAGGGTGAGGAAGCGCATCAATCCGGGTTTCATTGCATGTTCCCCTCTTCTTTTTTTCGCGTCAGCGCATGCGTTTCACTGTTGGCGACTATATCGGCGGCCAGGCACCCGGTCAATCGCGCGGCATTCCGCGTCTATCAAAGTTCAGTCGGTCCGATAAATAGTTGCATCGGCGAGGATGCTATTATCGGGCGAACAATGCCTGCGCGTAGCGCCCGCCCGGGAGACCTTCAATGCTGTATCACATCCGCATGCTCGACTATCCGGTGTCGCGCCGCACCGCGGAATCGCGCGAGAAGCACTGGCAGTATCTGGAGGCACGCGCCGATGTCATCGTCGGGCGCGGACCGACCCAGGACGATGAAGGCAAGGTGATGCGCTCCAGCCTCTTCTACATCGACGTTCCTGACCGTGCGGCCGCCGAGCGTTTCGTCGCCGAGGAGCCGCATAACCAGGCGGGCTGTTTCATGCACGTCGAGATCTTCCGCTGGACCAATGTCATGAAGCGGCATCAGGACGACTTCAAGCGCAAGGACGGGCAGGTCTACTGGTATCTGCGCGGCTACGCCAAGCCCGGCGCGCATGTGAAGCGTGAAGCACTGATGGACCAGCACAAAGCGTATCTGGAGCCCCATGACGCCGAGCACTTCATCCTGCGCGGCAGCGTCAGCACCGATGACGGGCAGTGGATCGGGAGTGCCAATCTGATCGCACTTCCGGATCGCAAGGCGGCCGACGCCTTCGCTGCCGGGGAGCCGTTCTGCACGAACGGACTGTTCGAGCGCATCGTCATCGAGCGTTACAAGATCGGCGGTCGTCCGGGACAGTAATCCCGACAGGCTGCTAGTTCCTGAAACCCGGATCGAGGCTGTCGGCGAGGCGCAGATAGGCGCCCATATCCTTATTGCCGCTCTTCTTCTCGACCTCCTCGACCTGCCTGGCTGTCGCCGCGCAGATCTCCGGCGAGATCTCCACCAGCTTCTGCCCGGTCGACTCGGCGAGAATCTGGAGCTCGCAAGCCGTCATCAGGTGGCGCAGCGTACCGAATACCTGCGCGCAATGCTCGCCGACGGTGAGCACGCCGTGATAGCGCAGAATCAGCACACGGTGTCTGGCGAGATCGCGGGCGATATGCTCGCGTTCGATGGCATTGTCGGTGATGCCTTCGAATTCGTGATAGCCGACGCGTCCGTAAAAGCGCAGCGCCGGCTGGCTGATCATCCTGAGGCCGCCGGAGAGGGCCGCCACCGCGCCGGCAGTGGCAGTGTGGACGTGGATCGAGAAGTTGACGTCGGGCCGCGCCATCAGCACGCCGCTATGCAGCACGAAGCCGGGTTTGTTGACGCCGAGGCTGGCATCGACGTCCTCGGCGAGGTCGACCTTGACGAGGTTCGACGCGGTCACCTCGGTGTAGAGGTGATCGTGCTTCTTGATCAGGAATTTATCCGGCTCGCCGGGCACGCGCGCGGCGGCGTGGTTATAGATGAACTCGTCCCATCCATAGTGATGGAGGAGGCGATAAACCGCCGCCAGTTCGACGCGGGTGTTCCATTCCTCCGGCGAAATCTTCGAACGGTCGAGTCCCGCGCTGTCGCTGACGCCGCCCATGCGGGTCTCCTAGCCGAGCCCGCTGTAGTCGACCTTCACCCACTTCCGTTCTTTAGACGAGCGTTCGGTCGCGTCCCAGACGCGATGTATTTTCACCTCGTCGCGGAAACTCGGCGCGCATTCGGTGCCGCTGTTGATGGCTTTGGCAAACGCATGCCACGCCTGAGCCACCGGAAACGTCGAGCGCCCATGGTCGATGCCGGTCACGTAGTAGTGCCGGTCGGCGGGCTTGATCTCCTTGAACTGGCGCTGCAGCAGCTCGGGCGCGGTCGGGTTCGCCAATAACTGCTGCATGTCGACCCGGTTGCCATACAGCTTCAGCTTGCCGGATTCCGGATCGCCCTTGACGGTGTTCTTGTCGCCGCTGTCTTCGACCTTCAGCATCAGCATGCCTTCGGTGCCGTAGACCTGGAATCCCCAACCGCTGCCGAACCACGCGGTGATGCAGTGCTGCATGGTGCCCATCACGCTGTCATTGACGCGCAGCAGGAAGTTGAGATTGTTGACCTGGGTGGTGCGCAGCGGCGGCCCGCCGTCGAGGTTGGGCCGCTCGGGCACCAGCACCGCGAGGTCGGCTGAGACGTCGGTGACGTCGCCCAGCACCGACGTCAGGCGCTCGAAGCTGTGTCCGGTGCGAAACGCCGGGCGCCCTACTTCCGCCTTGAACAGCCATTGCCGGTGCGAGGGACGCGGTGCGATGTGTCCGCTGTGAAAGTAAGTGAGGTTGAAAGCCAGCGGCGTGCCGATGTAACCGTCGCGCACCGATTCGGCCATCTGCAGGACCGCGGGCTCGTAGTGGTATTCGTGTCCGACGATGGTGCGCACACCTTTGCTGCGCGCGAGCTCGTACATTTCCTGTGCCTGCGCGGTCGAAATCCCCAGCGGATGCTCGCAGTAGACGTGTTTGCCGGCTTTGAGCGCCGCCATTGCCACCTGGTGATGCACGGCCGGCTGCACGCATACGCACACCACATCGAGCTCCGGCAGCTCTTTGAGCATGCGCTCCACGCTGTCGAAGGCGTGCGGCGCTCCGAAGCGGCGCGCGCTGGCAGTGGCGGACTCCATGCGCGTCGTGCACGTGGCCGTTATCTCATACAGATCCGACAGCGCTTTCAGCGCCGGCAGGTGGGCGCGCACCGCGAAACGCTCGCGCCCGTCCGGACTGTTGCTGATGCTGGCGCCGACGACGCCGACTTTAAGACGCCGCGCCGCCATCAGTAACTGTGGTCCTTGATCTGCCCGGCGCGGCCGGTATTCAGATCGTATGTTCCCAGCGACTCTTCCTCGTATTTTTTGAGCTCTTCAGCGGGCAGATATTTCTGCTCGAGCTTGATCACTTCGGGAAATCCCGTGAGGTCAAATACGCCCTGCCCGGCCATCGGGTGGGATCTGGTCTTCACCAGGAATTCGTTGTACGCCGCATCGCCGCGCTTCTTGAAATCGACCAGGAAATCGTACATCGCGACGGTGCCGATCACCGTGAAGTGTATCGACGTCATGCACATTCCCAGGTCGTCTTTTTCCTGCTGGGTAAACGGCGGCCGGATCGCGCCCTCGGTGGCGCGCCAGCGCGTGTCCGCAAACGCCTCGCTCAACGCCTTGAACTCTTCGCGCGACTGCGGCGCCTCGAAGTAAATCACGTCGACGCCGGCGCCCTGATAGGCCTTGCCGCGCCTGATCGCTTCCTCGAGGCTGCCGCCGACCGCGCCGCGCGCATCGGTGCGCGCCATGATGATGAAGTCGGGATCGAGCTCATCGCGCAGATCGCACACCGCGCGATACTTGCCGACCGCCTCCTCGACGGATATCAACTGCTTGCCCTTGACGAAGCCGCAGCGCTTCGGCGCTTTCTGGTCCTCGATGAAACAACCCGCGGCGCCGGCCTCGATCAGCAACTGCACGGTGCGGCGCGCCACCAGCGCATTGCCGTGCCCGGTATCGGCATCGACCAGCACCGGGATCTTCACCGCCCTGCATATGTTGCGGGTGACTTCGACCAGCTCGGTTTGCGTGATGTAGCCCGCATCGGGCAGCCCGTAGTTGGTGCTGCTTGCCTTGGAGCCGGAGATCCCGAATGCCTCGTAGCCGACGTGCTCGGCGAGCTGGGCATGATGCGCGTCACCGCCGAACATCACGCGCAGGCATTCCGGCCGGTTCAGCAGCCGGCGCAGTACGGTGGACCTTTTCCCGACCGGGTTTTTGACTTTCTTGCCGTCGCCGCCTTCCATGAGGTGCCTCCTGTGGTTATCTGATGATAGTTAGAATGCCGCCGCGGCCGGATTTCCGGATCATGCGGCCTGCGCCATGCATGCACGCAGGGCGTAGCGGGTGGTCCCCCAGTTCGACGACAGCACCGGGCGTTTGAATTCCGCGCTCAGTTCATCGAGTATCGCACGCGTCGGGAGCTGGGCGCATGCGACGAACAGCGCATCGCAGCCTTCGTCCATGGTCGCGCGGGCGAGTTTCGCCACTGCATCCGACTCGATGCGCCCGAGCTCGTCGACGGTGGCGGCATAGAAGCTGTTGAAGCGCCGCACGCCGATGCCGGCGTCACCGAGAAAAGCCTTGAGCTGCTCGTTGACCGTGTCCAGGTACGGCGTGACCAGCGCAATGTTTTTTGCGTCGGCTTCCTGCAGCGCGAGCACCATCGAGCGGGCGGTGGTCACCACTGGCTTGCCGCTGATGGCAGCGAGCTCGCGTGCGAGCTGGGCATCGCCGGCCGGACCGGAAATGAACCCCGCTGCAGTACAGCCATAGGCGACGACGTCGATCGCCGAACCTGCGAACTGCGCGGCGAGCGAGCGCGCCTGTTCCATGTACGCTGGCAGCGTCTGCAGCGTAAGCAGCTCCTTGCCGCGAGGAATGCGCAGCGTCGTGCACGTCGATCCCGGCGGCAGCCACGTCAGCACTTCCGCCTCGAAGGTGGTGTTGTTGATCGGCACCATCAGGCCGACGTTGATTGCTGTATCCATGTCCGGCGTCTCCCCTGTTTTTAGCCGTGCTGAATTTACCGTCATTTTACAAGTTTAATGCTGCGGCGGTGTGCAGGCTGTCGGTGCGGTGTAGTCCGTTAAAACGTAATCGTAAGCATTCTCCTAGCGCGCAATCAGATTGCCCTTATTACCGGAGGTGTGCGCGGCGTGTAGATTGACGCGTATCGCCCGTCGTTCCCCATTCGCATCGCAGTTCGGTGGCGGAAGCGGAGCGGTTTCAATTCTTGATACAGCTTATTCACCTCACGGAGACTCAGCATGAACATCAAAATTCTTGCGAGCACGGTTGCATTAGCCGTCAGCGGCAGCCTGGTTAGTGTTACCGCGGCGGTCGCGCAGTCAACCACTGAAACAACGATCGAGCGGTCGTCTTCGACCCGCGTCGACGTGCCGAGGCCAAGCGCGAAAGTAAAGGAGGAGAGCAGCACCACCACCAGAACCAAGCGTGGGATTACCGGACGGACGAAATCGGAAACCACGAGTTCGTCGCGGCGTTACGAGGAAAGCGACCCGACCACCGCCAACAATACGGAATTCAGGTCGAAGACTACGATAGAGACGGAAAAGAAATATTAAGAGGCATTGCAAAGTGAGGGGACAGGTCCCCTCACTCCCCGATTAAAGCCGTTTCAGTTCTTCTGCAACGGCTAATCACTCGGCCGATGCCGCTGCCAAAGCGGTATCGAGCCGTAGCGTAATTTGTTCGCCAGCGTCGCTAATGGTAGCCGCCTGGGCGGCAACACCCGCTTCCGGGGCGACGGCAGTCGCGTTTGCCGTAGGCGCTGTAGCTACTACGGCCGGCCGCAATGGCATCTCCAGTTCGTAGGCCAGCCACACGACGCCGAGGAGCAAGGTTGCGACCGCAGCGCCCGCGATTGAGATGCGCCGCGCCGCGATCACTTTTGCCCAATGACGCACGCCGCCCATGGCAGACGCTAACGCGGCGCGTTCGCTTTTTGCCAGTTCCGCAATCCGGTTGTCACGCTCGATCTGTGCACGGTAGGCGGTGGCGGCCTGCACCTCCGCCTGATGCCGCTCTATCGCGCTGCGCTCGGCTTCGGCTTCGAGCTCCGCCAGTTCGCGCGCCTGTTGCGCGGAGGCTGCCTGAATGGCCTGGCGCGCTTCCGCGGATTTCCTGAGCTTCAATTCATCGGCCAAGCGTTCGCGCGCAAGCTTTTCGGCGTGTTCGTGGGCCTGCCGCGCAGCGATGCTGGTGGTGAGCTCCTCGGCTTCGGCGGCATAACGCCGCGTGGCCGCCTCTTCCAGCGCCTGCGCTTCGGCAAGCTTCACGGATGCCAGCGCCGCGGCTTCGCGCTGTGCTGCCGCGAGCAGGGACGCGGCATGCGCGCGCCTGGTCTGCACTTCCAGGCGTTGGCGTGTTGCCTCCAGCATCTCGCGCTGTGCTGCAATGGCTGCTGCTTCCGCGTCCGCAGCTGCGCTCGCCGCGGCGGCCGACGCACGCTCGATTTCAAGCCGTTCTTCCGCTGTGCGCGTCGCCGTCTGCTCGGCGGCCTGCCGCTCGCGTAGCTGATCGAGCAGCGTGCGCTCGACGTCCTGGCGCCTGCGGGTATAGGTAATCGTTTCGATCTGCGCGGCCGCGCGTGCGGCGGCACACGCGCCGAGCTCGCGATCCGCGGCCGCGCGCGCGATCACCGAAGCACGCCAGCGCATTTCGCTGTGGTAATGCGCGGCAGCCGCGGCACTGGCGTCGGCCTCGATGGCGACACGCACCTCGGCTTCATTGGCGAGTTGCGCTTGCATGGCTGCATTTTCATCGGCGATGGCGCGCGCGCGGGCCTCCGCCTCCAGTCTGGCGGCAGCAGAACGTTCGGCGTCCGCCTCATGGGTCCGTCGCGCCTCGAGTTCGCGCAGGAGGTCGGCTTCGGCTTGAGCGCGCGAGTTTTCCCTATGCTTGACCTCTTCCGCTATAGCCAGGCGTTCGCGAGCGAGGCGTTCGGCTTCGCGCTCCGCGGCTTCCGCGGCGCTCGCCGTCGCGCGCGCTTCTTCCTCCGCCACACGACGCTGCTCAGCGGCCGTCTGCAAGCTCATGTGCGCCGTGGCACGCCTGCTCATCGCAAGCTTCAATTCCTGTTCGCTGCGCTCTTTGTCTTCAGCGGCGGCGCGCGCCTGCGCCTCGGCGGCGCTGCGCGCCTCGCTCTCTTGCAGTGCGCGGCGTTCCGCGTCTTCGCGCGCCCGCGCTTCCTGCGCCTCCTGCGCCTCGGCGCGCGCGCGTGCCTCCGCGGCGGCAATCGCGTCGCGCTCGGCGAGCAGCTTGCTCTGGGTTGCTTCCAGGGACTCGGCCTCGGCACGCGCACGCAGCGTCACCGCATTGCGCGCGAGCTGCTCGGCGGCAATGCGTTCGCGCGCAATGCGCTCAAGTTCCGCCTCTGCGGCGGGACGCGCTTCGGCTTCCTTTTGCGCTTCAGCCTCGACAGCGATCCGTTCCTCGGTCCTGGCCCTGGCGATTTCTTCCGCTGCCATGCGCGCACGCGTGGTTTCCTGCGCCAGGCGATCCAACTCGGCGCGTGCCTGAACGAGCTCGGCGGCCTCGCGCTCGGCAGTGGCCAAAGCCTCGGCCTCCTGGGCAGCACGCTGTTCGGCTTCGGTGCGTTCTTCGGCAATGCGGCGCAGTTCGCGGGCGGCCAGCTCGCGCTGCTCCGCCGCCTCGCGACTGGCGATCTCCGCAGCGAGCTTCGCTTCGAGATCGGCGTGTTCGCGAACCTGCGCCCGCAGGCGTGCTTCGAGTTCGCTGCGGCAGCGCGTTTCGTGTTCGGCGACGCCATTGGCAATGCGCGCCAGCTCCTGCTCCATGCGCTCGCGGGCCTGCGCGGATTCGCGCGACTGCGCCTCGATCTGGGTTCTATCCTGCGCAGCAGCGAGCGCCGCCTGCTCGGCCTTGATCCGTGCCTCGGCTTCGGCGGCCGCAGCAGCTTCGGCCTCAATGCGCGCCTGCGCGATCAAACGCGATTGTTTTTCTGCCTCGGCATGCGCAATCGCCTCGTCGCGGGCTTTGTTCTCGGCCATCGTCCGCAAACCGGCTTCGGCAGCAGCGGCGCTTTCCGCCTGCGCGCGGGACTGCGCCTGTTGAAGGGCTTCCTCTTCGGCCGCCATGCGCGAACGCGTAAGCGCTTCGACGCGCGCCGCTTCGCGCTGGCTTGCGCTTACGCCCTCGTGAAGCTGCTCGATCAGCTTTGCCAGTTCGGCTGCCGTCGCCTCGTTACGCTCGGCAGCGGCACGCTCCTCCTGAGCTTTGCGCTCGGCCATTTTTTTGGCGTTCTGATCGGCCGCGATCCTGAGTTCATGCGCCTGCACGGCGTTCTGCTCCGCCTCGACCCGCAGCTGGGCCTCGCGCAGCGCCTGCTCTTCGGTGGCGCGCCGCTTGTCGGCTTCTGCACGCGCATGGCCCTCCATGGCCGTACGCGCGCGTGCGGCCTGCGCCGCCTCTTCTTCGGCGCGCATGCGTTCTTCGAGTGCCTGCCGCGCCTGGTGCTCGGCCTGTTCGCGTTCGAGCGCGCGCGCGCGCGCGCGTGCTTCCCACGCCGCCCTGCTTTCTGCGGCATTCGCTGCCTGCGTTTCGGCCTCGGCGCGCGCGATCGCCTGCTTGATCGCCTGCATCTCTTGAGCGCCGCGCGCGGACGCTTCGCCATCGTGCGCGAGCGTCAGCTTCGGCGGATTTGCGGTCTTTGCTGGTGCGGGCATGTTCGTCGTCCTGGTTGGATTTCCCGGTCGCGGGCCTACGCGGGAAAGTATGGGCCGACCTGGCATGGGAGAAAGCACGAACAGCGACGGTTTCGCCGTGTAATTCAGCCTTTCGCGCAGTGCGCGCGCAGTGCCGGACCGCATCTACGGCGACACCGCGAGCGTGACCTAAGTCACGCTTGGCCAGCTTCATACATGCACCGCTTTGTTAATTTCCCAAATTACATTAAGATATTGATGTAAGTCACTGCTAAATTAACGCTATCTAGTTTGTTCACACCGAGCCTATACAGGCTATGCTCGGAAGACGGGAGCATGCGTATGGTGGAAGCGTACTGGACCATGTACTGCGACTCCGAGGCACAGCCGTATCGCGGCGGCAGCGTGGTATTCGCCGGGGGCAGCGTGGTCGGACATGACCTCGAACACGAGTTTCATGGCACCTACCAGGTGACCGGCGACCGGGTGCGCGCCGAAGTGAGCGTATGGCACTACGGCAAAAGCGCCAGTGCCGCCGCGCTGCCGCACAGATTCGACGTCGTCCTCGAAGGCAAGGCGGCCTCGCATCGCATGGTGCTGCGCGGACGCACGCGCGGCGGCCAGCCCTACCCGATGCGCATCGTGTGCCTCAAGCGCTCGGGGATACACCAGACGGCGGCCACCGCGATGGTGCGCACCAACGTCCACGATGGTTACGCGGAGATTTCCGCCATCAACGGCAGCCTCAGCCTGGACACGATGATTCAGTTTCTGGAAATCATCGCGACCATGCGCTATCGCCGCCTCGAGCGTTTTCTGGTCGACGTTCGTGCCACGGCGCACGGTCTGAGCGCCGACGACCACGGTCGCCTGTGGACGCACGCCGCGAAGCTCGATCTTTCGCGCTCACGTACCGCTTACCTGCTGCACGACCGGCCGCTGACTCCCGACGCGACCGTGATGGAGGCGATTTTGAGAAGTCAGGATGCGCAGTTCAGGATCGTGCACGACCACAACGAGGCGCTCGAGTGGTTGGGCCTTCCGGATGCTAGACCGTCCACGAATACCGGCGAAACTGCGGTGAGGCGCCGGCCTACACGGGCTCCGCGCATAAGCTGACCTCGTTTTCCTCCTGCCGCCGCTGCTGCAGCAGCTGGGCAAACTCCCGCGCCGGCATCGGCTTGCCGAACAGATAGCCCTGCGCTTCATCGCAATCGAATTCGCGCAAAAACTCGACCTGGCACTTCGACTCGACGCCTTCGGCAATGACTTTCAGCCGCAGGCTGTGGGCCATCGCGATGACCGCGCGGGTAATCGCCGCGTCGTCTGCGTCGCCCGGCGTGTCCTTGATGAATGACCGGTCGATCTTGACGTTGTCTATCGGAAAACGCTTGAGATAGCCGAGCGACGAATAGCCGGTTCCGAAATCGTCGAGTGCGATCTTGATGCCGAGGCTCTTCAGCTGCGCCAGCACGACGGCGGCGTGCTCGGGATTGTCCATGGTGAGACTTTCGGTAATCTCGAGTTCGAGACCGTCCGGCGCCAGTGCGGATTCGTCCAGCGCGCGCACCACCGTGGCATACAGGTCGTCGCGGGCAAACTGGCGCGCGGATATGTTCACCGCTACCCGCAGGTCGTTCCAGCCCTGCCGCCGCCACGCGCTCACCTGTGCGCACGCCGACTTCAGGACCCACGCCCCGATCGGCACGATCAGCCCGGTCTCTTCCGCAAGCGGAATGAATTTCACCGGCGCTATCATGCCCAGAGTGGGATGCATCCAGCGCAGCAACGCCTCCATTCCGGTGATGCGGCCGCTCGACAAATCGATTTTAGGCTGATAGTAAAGCTCGAATTCGTTCTGCTCGAGCGCATGCCGCAGGAAGCGGTCCAGCGCCAGTCTTTCGAGCGAGTGCACATTCATCTGTGCAGAATAGAACTGGTAATTGTTTTTGCCGTGCTCCTTGGCGCGCGTCATCGCTGCATCGGCGTTCTTGAGCATGATGTGGCCGCGCTCGCCGTCGCTGGGAAACGTGCTGATGCCGATGCTGGCGGTCAGATGGTATTCCTGATCTTCGATCGTGAACGGCCTGGCCAGCGCCTCGAGCAGCGACTTGGCGACGCGTTCGGGATCGGCTGGGACGCGGCAGTTGCGCATCAGCAGCACGAATTCATCGCCCCCGAAACGCGCTGCCGTGTCGCGTTCGGTCACCGCGGCGGCGAGGCGCTGCGCAACCTGCCGCAGCACCGCGTCGCCCGCCTCGTGATTGAGCGTGTCGTTGATGAGCTTGAAACGGTCAAGATCGATGCACAGCAGCGCAGCCTCGGTATTGGCGAACTTGGCCTCCGCAAGCGCCTGGTCGAGCAGGCGCAGCAGGAGCGTGCGGTTGGGCAGTCCGGTCAGCTCGTCGTAATGCGCGAGGTGGCGTATGCGCTCTTCGGTGCGTTTGCGCTCGGTGATATCGCGCAGGATGCACGTGTAGCGCACGCGCCCGCCCGATCTCATTTCGCTGGTCGTCGCTTCCAGTGAAAATGCACCGCCGTTCTTGCGTTTGGCATCGAGCTCGCGCGTGCAACCCGTCATGCCGCTGCCGATACCCATGCCGAGATCGGGCCGGGTCAGCGCGCGCGCATTGTTGCCGCGCCGGTCCGAAAGCAGCAGCACATCCATGGATTTGCCGATCAGCTCGAGCGGCTTCCACCCGAATAGGCGCTCGACCGCTGCGTTCACGAATTCCACGGTGCCGGATTCGTCGATCACGAGAATAGCGTCGGCGGCTGCGTTGATGATCGAATTGAGCAGAGCTTCGCTGGAGCGCAAATTGGCTTCAGCCAGACGCCGTGCGCGCCGCTGTCCGGCCTCCGCCATCTCGCGATCGACGGCCGGTCCGAGGCGTGCAAGTTCGTGTTTCATCACGTAATCGTGCGCCCCTGTTTTCATCGCAGTGACTGCGATTTCTTCCAGGATGGCGCCCGACACGATGATGAATGGAATATCCAGGCCGCGCCGTTTGACCGCGTGCAGGGCGGCGAGGCCGTCGAACTGCGGCAGGGAGTAGTCGCTGATCACGATATCCCAGCCGCCGCGGTCGAGAGCCGCTTCGAGCGCCGTCGCGTTTTCGACGCGCTCGAAGGTAACCGAACGACCGCCCTGGCGCAGCGCCGCGATGATCAATTCGACGTCCTGCGGGCTGTCATCCACGCACAGGACATTGAGCGCACTGCGCCCGGACGTCATGACGATTGCCGCATGCAGGAAACGGGAACGGCGCGAGTAGGATCAATCATGGCTCGGTGTAGAAGCTGTCATTGCGCGAACGTTAATCGACGTCGAGGATCTTTCTCAATTTAGCGACGTCGAGCAGATGCTTGAAGTGGTCCCTGCAGTTGCTGAGGATCAGGTGTTTGTGCGCGATTTCGGCCTTTTCCTTCAGCAGCAGCAGTACTCCCAGGCCGGTGCTGTCGAAATACTCGACGTCCGCGAGGTCGAGCTCCAGCTCTGTTACCTCGGCCGCGCCGAGCGCGGAGGTGCAGCGGTAGCGAAAATCCCGATGCGCGCTGGTTTCGAAGCGTCTTTGCAGCCGCAAGACGGCGCGGCCGTTGCTGATCTCAGTAGTGTTTTGCATGACGCCCCCAGAGAAAAATCTCCCCAGGGTGTTAACGGCCGCTGCACGTCAGGCTTTAACGGCGCGCGAGCAACGCGTTCCCTGACGGCTGGGTGCGGGAATCGCTGCCGTGCGAGCGGCGCAGCCGGCACGGCGCGTAACGGCATCGCGCGCCCTGGTTATCGGGCAGGCATCCGGGCAGCCCGCGACAGCGCGCGACGTGAGAATCGCCATGACAAGCGTATGCCAATTCGTTATCATTGTGAGGTTTACTCGAAATAACATATATTTAGCGCCGTTTTGGGCTGCCTATGACGCATCAGCTGCAAATTCTGATGGTGGAGGACTCGGCCGCCGATGCCGACCTGCTGTTATGGGAGATTCGCCGCGGCGGCTACACGCCGGTGCACACGCTGGTGGACACGGAGGAGTCGATGCGCGCGGCGCTCACGCGCCAGCCGTGGGATATCGTGCTGTCCAACTATATGCTGCCGCACTTCAATGCGCTCGCCGCATTGCACCTCACCAAGCAGCACGACCCCGACCTGCCGTTCATCATTGCTTCGAGCGACATCGGCGAGGAAATCGCGGTCGAGGCCATGCGTGCCGGCGCCCAGGACTACGTGCTGAAAAGCAACCCATCGCGGCTGCTGCCGGCCATCGAGCGCGAGCTGCGCGAGCGCATAGTACGCCGCGCTGGCCGCCAGGCGCAGCGCGAGTTGGAGGAGAACGAGGCGCGCTTGCGCACCATCGTCTCGAACATCCCGGGGGTGGTATTTCAGCTGCGCCAGAATGCCGAGGGCGGCTGCCATTTCGTCTACGTAAGCGAAGGCAGCTACCTCCTGCTGGAGCTGGACCCGCAGTCGCTGCAACGGGACAGTTCGCTGTTTTTCGATCTGCTGCTAGACAAGCGCTCGGTGGTGCTCGATCTCATCGCCCAAGCGGCCGTCAATGGCAGCCCCATCAGCTGGGAAGGGCGAATCAAGACGGCGAGCGGAATGCTCAAGTGGATCGGCATGCGCCTGAGCCCGCGCACGCTCAGCGACGGCGGCATCCAGTGGGAAGGCATCATGCAGAACATCTCGCGCGCCAAGCAGGCGGAGATCGAAATCATCAGGTCGCGGCAGCGGCTCTCGGAACTATCGTCGCACCTGCAAAAAGCCAAGGAATACGAGCGCATTCGCATTGCGCGCGAGGTGCATGACGACATCGGTGGAAACCTGACGGCGATCAAGATCGATCTGCTGTGGCTGCTCAAACGCGCGCAGCCGGAGCGACCGGAGGTTGTCGAGAAACTGAATTCGCTGGAACTGCTGGTCGACAACACGATGGAAATCGCATCGCGCATCGCCCACGATCTGCGGCCGCCGCTGCTCGATCAGGGACTGTTGGCGGCGATCGAGTGGGAAGCCAGCGAATTCCAGAAACGCATGGAGATCCCGTGCGTGGTGCGCTGCGCGAACGAGGACGTCCCCGCTGAATCGGAAATCTGCCACGCGCTGTTCAGCATCTTTCGCGAAACGCTCACCAATATCGCCAAGCACTCCGGCGCCACGCGCGTCGAGGTCGATATATCCACGGACCGCGATTCGATCATGATGCGGGTCAGCGACAACGGCCGGGGCGTGACCAACGAGGATCTGCGCAAGCGGGATTCATTCGGCCTCAAAGGCATGCGCGAGCGTGCGCGCCACCTCGGCGGGGACATCCGCTACGAAGGCGTGGCAAGCGCGGGCACCACGGTGTGGATCATGCTGCCGTTCGTGCCGCTGAACCAGTCCACTTTCAACTTCGAACTTACGGAAACGCCATGATTCAGGTCGTCATTGTGGATGATCACGCGATACTGCGTCGCGGTCTGCATCAGATCATCACCGAAAACACGGATATGTGCGTGACGGGCGAAGCCGAAAACAGCGCAGACGCGATGCGCCTGCTGCGCGAGCAGCCCTGCGACGTCGTGCTGCTAGACATTTCGCTGCCGGATCGCAACGGCATCGAGACTCTGAAGCTGATACGCAAGGAATTTCCGCGGATGCACGTGCTGATGCTGTCGATGCACCCCGAGGATCAATACGCCGTACGTGCCATCAAGGCCGGCGCGGCGGGCTATCTCACCAAGCAGGGTGCGCCCTCCCAGTTGGTCAGCGCCATACGCCAGGTCATGCAGGGCCGCAAATACGTCACGCCCGCGGTGGCCGAGGCGCTCGCCAAGTCGATAGCCTTCGACAGCGAGACGCCTCCGCACCAGACATTGTCGATACGTGAATATCAGACTTTCTGCATGATTGCCTCCGGCAAGACGCTGTCGGAGATGGCCAAACAGATGTCGCTGAGCGCCAAGACGGTAAGCGTGTATCGCGCGCGCGTGCTAGAGAAAATGCATATGAAAAACAATGCCGAACTGACTCATTACGCGATCAAGAATCAGATCATCGAATAACAGGATCCAAAGCCCTCAAGTCGCACCTGAAACCGTCGTTATAGAGCTGGTTTCCGCAATCGGCGTCGGTGCAATGGAGCAGCGACGGCGGCCGCGGACGCAATACTCTCCGGGCCGTATACCAGCAATATCCCACCAGACGACTGCTTGAAAAATACTATGTTGGCCGCAGCCGCCGCCAGACCCAGTGAAATCGCGCGCGAAACGTTGCGCCAGCTGGCATTGCGCAAAGAAGCGCCGACACCGGAGAACTACCGCCGGCTGTACCTGGAGATTGCCGGACGCAGCGACGACGACCCGGGTGCTGCCCTCGAGAAAAACCTGGCGAAGCTCGCCGCGGAACTGCCGCGCAGCACCCCTGAGCTGGTGGGCATAACGCGCGCCTTCAGCGCCGCGGTAGCCGCGCGCGAATGGTCCGGCGCGTGTATGGCGCTCTCCGACGTCATCCGCGAGGTCGCAACCAGCGTGCGCAGCGACAACCAGGGAATTGCCGTCAGGCTGACCGCCCAAGGAGACGCCGCAGGCGAGCTGCGCGAGCTGCTTGCCGAGGCGCTGGAGACCGGCGTCGCCGCGCGTGTTGCGGACCTGCCGGCGCTTGCGGGCGAAGCGCGCGAGCTCGCGCAGCGCGTGCGCGATCCTGCGGCTCTGCCGATCGCCGCGCTGCGCGTCGATCTCAACGCGTTGTGGCGGAATCTGGAGGCGCTCGGCCCGCAGCAGGGGCGGGTGCAGCAGGGGCTGCTGGAACTGTTGCGCCTGCTGATGGAAAACATCAGCGGGCTGGTCGCCGACGATCAATGGCTGCGCGGCCAGATCGCCATGGTGACGCAGATAATTTCCGGTCCGCCGAGTCTGGAAGCAATTTCCGAGGCCAAGCACAACCTGCGCGATCTTATTCACAAGCAGGGCACCCTCAAGCAGGGCCTGACCGATGCCAAATCCGCAATCAAGCAGATGGCCACGTCGTTCGTGGAGCAGATCGGAACGATAACCTCGGCCACCGGCGAGTACCACGACAAGATAGGTGCGCTGTCGCAGCAGATCAGCCAGACCGACGACATCGACAGCCTGAACCGGCTGCTCGACGAGGTAATGCGCGAATCCCGCTGCGTGCAGGAAAGCGCCCTGCGCTCGCGCAACGAGGTCATTCAGGCGCGCGAGAAAGTGGATGCCTCGGAAAACAAGATCCGCGATCTCGAAAGCGAACTCGAAAACATCAGCGAAAAAGCGCGCGAGGATTTCCTCACCGGCACCATGAACCGGCGCGGCATGAACGAAGCGCTCGAGCGCGCATTTGCGGCCAGTGATCTCGACGCGAGTCCGCTTTGTGTGGCGCTGCTGGACATCGATAATTTCAAGTCACTCAACGACGCGCTCGGCCATCAGGCCGGCGATGATGCGCTGGTGCACCTGGCGCAGATCATCAAGGACACTGTGCGGCCCGGCGACGTCGTCGCGCGGTTTGGCGGGGAGGAATTCCTGATCCTGCTGCCCAACGCGGAAGCCGACGAGGCGACGCGCCTGGTGTCGCAGCTGCAGCGCGAGCTCACCCGGCGCTGCTTTCTCCACGACAACCGCAAACAGCTGATAACGTTCAGCGCCGGCGTCGCACGCCGCGCGCCGGGCGAGGAACAGAATACCGTGATCGGGCGCGCCGACGAAGCGCTCTACCAGGCCAAGCAGACCGGCAAGAACCGCGTCATCGCGGCCCCCTGAGCGGCCCTACCCCTCGCGCTCTGGCGCGGAATTCTTTTTCTGCGGCGACGCAGAAACCCTCAAGTCCCACCTACACGCCGCCGTTATTAGCTCTGACAGCGGCTTACGCCAGCAAATGCGCGGCCAGCCCCAGGTCACGGCACAAAGCCGCTAACCCAATTACCGTGTAAAAAGGAGATTCAAATGCCCCAGACTATCAACACCAACGTTCCTTCACTGACTGGTCAACGTAACCTCAATTCGTCGCAGGCTGCACTTTCCACCTCACTGCAGCGCCTGTCTTCCGGACTCAGAATCAACACCGCCAAGGACGACGCGGCCGGATTGGCGATCACGTCGCGCTTCACCGCGCAGATCAACGGCCTGAACCAGGCTGCGCGCAATGCCAACGACGGCATCTCGTTGGCGCAAACGGCTGAAGGCGCGCTTGCTGAAGTCAGCAACAACCTGCAGCGTCTGCGTGAACTCGCGGTGCAGTCGGCCAATGCCACCAACAGCCTGACCGATCGCGCTTCGCTCGATGCGGAAGCCGCCCAGCTGACCGCGGAAATCACGCGCGTCGCAAGCCAGACTTCGTTCAACGGCATCACGCTGCTCGACGGCTCGTTCGCTGCGCAGAACTTCCAGGTCGGCGCCAATGCCAACCAGACGATCGCCATTACCTCGATCGCCGATTCGCGCGCATCGGGACTCGGCAGCAATGTGCTGAATGCCCAGGGCACCGTGATCGGCGCGGGCGGCACGGGAGTTACCAAGGCAGCGGCCGCGGACTTGACCGGCGGCAATACCGTCGGCGCGGAAACCGACCTCGTCATCACCACCACTGGCGGCGGCTCTTCGGCAGCCATCTCATACAGTGCCAATGACGATGCCAAAGCCATCGCCGCGGCGATCAATTCTGCCGCTTCGGGCGTGGGCGTTACTGCCACTGCCTCGAACAGCGCCACGCTGAGCGGTATCGCCAGCGCCGGCACCGTCAGCATGACGCTCAACGGCAGCGCGATTTCAGTCGCGGTCGCGGACCCGACCGACCTCACGGCGCTGATGGGCGCGATCAATGGTGCGCAGGGCGCAACCGGCGTGACCGCATCGTTCACCAGCACCTCGACGAAAGCCGGCCTGACGCTGTCCACGACCGACGGCCGCGACGTCAGCATCCTCAACTTCAATAACAGCGGCGCCACCAAGACCGCGGTGTTCTCGGGCGTCACGCTGACCGGCGGCGCCGCCACGGACTCCTCGATCAAAAGCGGCACGCTTTCGCTGAGCAGCAGCAAGGGCACCATCACGCTGGCGGCAGCCAACACCGATGTCTTTACCTCCGCCACCCAGGCGAGTTCGTTCCAGTCACTCGCCAGCCTCAGCCTCGGCGGCGCCACGGGTGCCAACGCGCAAACCGCGATCGGCATCATCGACGCGGCGCTGAGCCAGGTCAACGTCACACGCGGCGATCTGGGCGCGTATCAGAATCGCTTTACCTCGGCGATCACGAACCTGCAAACGACCACCGAAAACCTGTCTGCATCGCGCAGCCGCATACAGGATGCCGATTTCGCGGCGGAAACATCGGTTTTGAGCCGAAACCAGATTCTGCAGCAAGCGGGTGTTGCGATGCTGGCACAAGCCAACGCGCTCCCCAATAACGTGCTGGCGCTGTTGCGCGGCTAAGCCGGGTAACTCGAGAGCATGAAGACGAAGCGCGGAGCGGCCCACAAGGCTGCTCCGCGCGGGTTCAGTGATAAAGGGTGAAATTATGAGCATTCAGCAAGTAACCGGATCGGGAACCGCCGCACAGGCTCAGGCAGCACCGGCGCCGCAGACGCACCGTGAAGCAAGTACTGCTGCGGCGGCCCCGGCCCCGGCAGCCACACCAAGTCCGGCGCAGGTGCAGCATGCAGCAGAACAGATTCAGCGTGCCGTGGCTGGATTGGCACAGGATTTGCAGTTCTCAGTGGACCAGGGTAGCGGCAAGACTGTCATCAGAGTCGTCGATTCGTCGACCAACGAAGTCATACGCCAGATTCCCACGGAAGAAGCCATGTCGCTCGCAGAGGCGATCGATCGCATGCGGGGCTTGTTATTGGACGGCAAGGCTTAGTTACTAATCTACAGGCAGGAACCACGGTATGGCGCTTTCTTCACCAGGGATAGGCTCGGGGCTCGATGTCGCCTCCATCATCAGCCAGCTCATGGCGGTGGAGCGCCAGCCACTCTCTGCGCTCGATGCCAAGGAAGCCAAGTACCAGGCGCAACTCACCGCGTACGGCAGCCTTAAAGGGGCGCTGTCTTCGTTTCAAACCGCAGTTACCGCTCTTGCCGATCCGGCAAAGTTTTCCGCGGTGACGGCAAAGCTTGCCGATACGGCCGTTGCCACCGCTACCGCGAGCACCGCGGCCGTACCCGGCACCTATTCAATCGAAGTGCAGGCGCTGGCGCAGGCTCACAAGCTCAAATCGGCAGCGTTTGCAACCTCCGCCACCACGGTGGGCACGGGTACTCTGACCATACAGTTCGGCACCTACAGCGGCGGCGTTTTTTCACTCAACAGTGACAAGGCTGCCAAAACGATTTCCATCGACAGCAACAATTCATCGCTGGCCGGAGTGCGCGATGCGATCAATGCCGCTGACGCCGGAGTCGCGGCGAGCATCGTCAACGACGGCAGCGGCAATCGACTCGTCATTTCGTCGCAGGACTCCGGTGTGGCCAACGCGCTCAAGATCAGCGTTACCGACGACGATCTCGCCGACACCGACAACGCCGGTCTGTCGCGACTCGTTTATGATGCATCGAGCGGCGGCACCACCCTTTCCAGCACATTGGGATCCTAAGCTTAGAATTCCACGTGGACAAGTTGTCGCG